>Ga0208277_1000203_pt1 | contig 35741 bp, 26 predicted proteins | sample ETNtaG_5_FD_185782 | JGI IMG/M metagenome (GOLD analysis project Ga0208277, IMG submission 185782) | Marine microbial and viral communities from oxygen minimum zone, Eastern Pacific Ocean - ETNP201406SV205 (SPAdes) (version 2) | ecosystem: Environmental > Aquatic > Marine > Oceanic ...
ATGGAATAATTCTTTGTAAGATTCTTTTGTTTGCCCTGCTTATAATAAAATGATTCATTAATTCTTGATTATTTTTAAGTTGATTTCGATTTTCATTAATACTCCAATCGATAATCCAGGAAGTTGATTTTGGGTCATCTTTTAACGTAAAAGCTTTAACATAAGTATTATCAAGTTTTTTTATATCAGTTAGCTCGTAGTCAACTACATAATCAAAACGACTGTATGTGTTCTCATATAGACTGATAATTTCATTTCTCAAGCTATCGTCATTTATATTATAAATTAATCCGCTAGATTCAATAGAATTAAACACCACCCTGTTTAATGGTCTACCCCAATTTGTAAATGCTTTAAATATCCTAGTATCTAAATCAATATCTCTCCAATAATCTATACTATCTTTTTTTATAAGCTTATCAAGTTCAGGGAGGTCTTTAATGAGTCTGTCTTCTAGGTCCGATAATTGATTATTATTTGCATTTAGCTCGCCAACTAAGGCATGCATTGATTTACTGATTTGATTTTTCATATCATTCTGTTTTTGTAAATCATCTATATATAAAGATCCAGATATGCCTAGCAGCACTGCAATAAACTCAATTCCCCCTCTAGTTAATATATTTTTCACTCACTATCCATTGTGATAAGGTTAATTTTTTGACGAAGGATTTGCAATTCTTCACGGTAGGTTATAATAAGGCGATGTATAAATTTTCTAAGCTGTGTTTTTTCTTTTGTATATCCTAAAGCAATATTGTCATTAAAAAAATTTTTATAATCCGAAGCGCTAGCTTTACTGATTTTGCGATCTAATATCATTGGATATTGTTCAATTATATATTTGTTAAAAGAATGATAGAGAACTCTTTCATTTTCGACTCCATCTACAATATGGGAAGGAAAAACCTCATACAGATTATCAATAAGTATTTTAATAGAGTCGTTTTCAAGAAGACCGATGCTTCCATCGCTATTTAAAGAATTATAGACCGAAATAGGAAGATTAATGGCTCTATATGCCTTTAGGGTAAGAATTATTCCTCTATCATTTTTTGTTAAACTATCAATGCGATCTAAATCAATTTTCTTCCAATTGTCAATAACGTATTCACCAATGTTGATGTCCCTTTCGTATTGGGATATCTTTTTATCTATGTAACTAATTCTTTGATCTAATTCATTTCCTAGAGAACGGAGATTCTTGATATTTTTATTTTGCATAATCCTATGATCTCTATTATCATCAACATAAAGCGATAAAATTATTCCAATGAAAACAGCTAAAAACTCAACACCTCCTCTTGCTAATACATTTTTCATTTAATTATCCATAGCCTTAGATCTTGTTTTTATTTTCAGGGATTATTGAAAGCATATTTTAATTTACACTAAAATATTACTTGTGCGGAGGGGGAGGGATTCGAACCCCCGAACGCTTTAACACGTTGCTGGTTTTCAAGACCAGTGCAATCAGCCAGGCTCTGCCACCCCTCCGATAAAATATTCTTAAAAATTAAGTCGAAATTTAAAGCAAATTTTTAAATAACTATCTATGAAAATCTTTTATTTTATTAGGGACATTTTTTCTGTCCTAACGCGACCATCAGATAGGAGTTGATAAAAGTATGTACCGCTAGGCAAATCAGAGCCATTAAAGTTTATGGTATATGAACCTTTTAGCTTATATCCATTTTCCAATATTTTAACAATTTGACCAAGGCTGTTATAAACAATTAAAGACGCATGGCCGCTTTCAGAAAGAGAATAACTAATTTTTGTCTGAGGATTGAATGGATTTGGAAAATTCTTTTCTAACTTGAAAACATTAGGATTAATATTGTCTTTTTCGACTACAAGATCATCTCCTTCATTAATTTTCAAAACAAATAGACCTTCTTCTATTGAGCTCACAACAATAGTTTTACTTTTAAAATAAGGATAGTTGCTCCACGAACCGATAAAATCTATTTTATCTCCAGCAGGATATGTGTCAAAAAAAGCAACTTCCTTGGGTCTTATTGGGTCTGCTATATTCAGCACCCGTAAGCCTGTTGAGTAATTAGATTGAAACATTAAAGAATCAATAATATAATTGTTGTGATCGATAGTTCTTAAGTCTGATCTATATGTATTTGCTAAAACAGGATTATCTAAATCAGTGATATCAAAAATTAATGTGGTTTGGTAAGCGTCAACACCTCTTAACTCATTTAGCTCATCGTTTGTATAAAAATATTTGTGGTCATCTGATATCCAACCCTGATGAATATATCTAAAATCATTGGATTCATATTTTGATATAATTTTGAGATTAGCTTTGTCAGAAACATCCGCAATTCCAAGTGCTGTCTCATTTGATGTTAAGGCAATTTCTTTACCGTAATAATCAGGGTCAGGCCCCTTGTAAACTATGAATTGACCATCATGCACATACCCATTTCCATACCTTCCTGTAGTTTCATCTCCAAGGCACCCTGAAAATTTTGGGTTTAATGGATCATTTATATCTATAATATGAGCACCACACTTATATTCTGAGTTTGAAGCTGATCCAATACCAACCGCATAAGCAAAGCCAGTTTCTTCATTAATAGCGATATTATGAACATCTCCTACTTTATCGTAGTAAGCGGTTTTCTGAAACGTCGTAAATGAAGTAATATTTCGTAATTGTGTTAAATCAAATATTTGAACACCGTGATAGGAGGCGTTATCAGCTACAACAAAGGCATGATCTTTAAACACCTTAACATCTCTCCATATAGAGCTTCTGGTCTCCGTGGGAAGCATACCTAAGACAATTGGAACTGATGGATCGGAAACATCTACAAAGGACAATCCATTGGTTAAACCTACAAGCGCAATCTCTTTACCGGTTTGCGGGTCAGTCCATCCCCATATATCATTTAATTCATTCCCTCCTAGATCCTCAGCGCTAACAAATGAATAAAGATCTATTCCAGAGCAAGGATATTTTCCATTTGCAAATCCACCAATTTTGTAATAATTATTTAAACTACCAGCTGAGCATGGAGAAAAGCTATTAAGCTGGCTTTTATCTCTTTTTGAACTAGAAAGCACCTCTTTAATTACCCAGTCCTGATTTTCAAAATTATCATAAACATAAGCTAATTGCCCATATGTTGCACCAATAATCAATCTTTTATCATCAAGAAAAAGTGATCTTCCAAATTTAGAACCTGGATAGTTTTGCGGAGAAAGGGTCTGCGAATTAATATAAGCATCGTTATCCATCGTGTATACATTGACATTCTCTCCATTAAAGCTGCCAATAGCTAATCGATTATTTTTGGCATCAACTGATGCACCAAAATAGGATTTTTCAACAGCTGAAGCATTGGTTATGATCTGTTGATTCTTCCAATTGCCTTCATCGAGACCATAAATATGAACTTCTCCTTTTTGATTATAGCCAGGATATCCAATGAATGCTTTGTTTTCTAATAGAGAAACTGAATACCCAAATCTTCCATCGCTTTGAAGTTTAAGAGGAGAAAAAGTATGATTTTCAACCCAATCTAATTCATTTTTATCAAATACATAATCAATTGCAATATTTCCATCCCTAGATCCAATTATTGCGCGATTGCCATTAATATCAATGGCGTGACCAAACATTCCATGGGAAATAATATTATCAGATGAGATTGGACTGATTGCGCCCCAACTATTAGTATTTTTATTGTAATGCATAGCGTACACCATACCATTTTCATTTTGAGCAAAGCGATCACCAATAAGAATAAAGTCACCTTTAACAACTACGGCTGATCCAAAATCTGTTGTCCAGTCAGTCATATCTGGTACAATCTCTTTATGCATTATCCACTTATTCTTTTCTGATTTTTGATAAATAAAAGCGCGACCAACTCCATCACCTGCCCTACTTGGCGCACCCACAATCATAAAATTGCTATCAACAGATATAGAGTGGCCAAAATCATACTCTACGGTTCCAGAAATATTAGGAAAAACCTCCTGTTTTAAATAGTCACCTTCATGGGAAATATCATAAATATAAATTGATCCGTTATTGAGCGTAGAACTTGTTTGACCTACAAAAATCTGATTTCCATTAATAACTGTGGCCCCCAAGACGCCATAACCAAGAGTGTGATGTGGTCTATTTTTTGGATCTTCTGGATGGAATTCATTATGAGCAAAAAGTAAGGTTGGTAAAAACATGATTATATATTTATACATATAATTCCTCCACTTGGAATAATAAGTTTTTGGCGTGCATTGCTTAAAGAAAATACTTAATAATATATAATAAATCGCATATCATTATTTTTTGAATAATCTAAATTACAAGACACTATTTAGTCTCATGTGATTATAAACCAAAGAAAGAGGTTTATAATTTTTAATTCATATTAGTAATTTTTATTGTAAATAACTGAAGGGTAAATGAAATATATAAAACAAAAAAAAATTACATCTCTAGTATACGCTATTACTATTATTCTGTTGCAAACAAACTGTTCACAGATCAATCAAAATATTACCAGCTTCAATCTTTACTCTGTTGATGAAGAAATGAAAATAGGCTCTAAGATTTCAAAACAATATGAACAGCAATTATCCCTTATTGTTGATCCTGAAATTGTAAATTATATCAATGAAATTGGTCAAAGAATGGTACGAGTATCAAAAAGAAGTACCATTCCATTTGTTTTTAAGGTTGTTGATGACCCCTCAGTTAATGCTTTTGCCCTTCCTGGTGGATTTTGTTATATACATACAGGTTTAATTCTTTTTGCTGATACAGAAGTTGAGCTCGCTTCAGTTATTGGACATGAAATTGCTCATGTTGTAGGAGAGCACAGCATGAAAAGGTTAAGCAAAACCCGTGCCATAAATGGCGTTCGTGAAATTGGAAGCATTTTAGGTTTAATTTTTATTGGTAAAGAAACCACAGAAAACGCGTTAATGATTGCTGATTTAGCAAGTGCGGGTTTTTTATTGAATTACAGCAGAGGAGATGAATTAGAAGCAGATAGACTTGGAATACAGCAGATGCATGACGCTGGTTATAATCCTATCGGTTCACAGTCATTCTTTCAAAAATTATCAAAAAAAGATGGGGGAAATTCAGCTGGATTTTTTAGCACGCACCCTGCAACAGATGATAGATTTAAACAGGCTAAGCGTTTGATAGAAGGCCTGCCAACAAAAGACTATGACTCAATAGCAAATTCAAAATTTGATAACATTAAAAATAAAATATTAAATAGATAATTAGATTTTTATCTTAATGGGCCTTCAGTATCGCTTAAGCTTATACCCATACCATCCGCATCGGGCAGTATCAGTCTACCGCTATCAATAGTTACGCCTGCATACGGATCGTTATTGATTAGCAAGTTTCCATCTAAATCTGCATAATCAACCAGCGGTGAAATATGTGCCGCAGCAGTTATAGCGACCGAAGATTCAATCATACAGCCAAGCATTATCTGCATATCTCTTTCTCGGGCCATATTTACCATTTTTATTGCCTCAAATAAATTACCGCACTTCATCAATTTGATATTTATCCCATCAAAAACATTTTCAATCTTAGGGATATCAGATGAATTGATACTATTTTCATCCGCTATGATTGGCAAAGGTGATTTTTCTTTTAACTTAGCGGTATCTGATAGATTTGTTGATTTAAAAGGCTGTTCAATAAACTCAATGTTGTTATCTGCAAGCCAATATGACATCAATACGCCTGTTTCAAGATCCCAGCCTTCATTTGCATCAACGCGAATAATTTTATCGGTTTCACGGCGAATTTGCTCAATAATGAACTTGTCATTATCGATTCCTGCGCCAAGCTTTACTTTTAAAATATTATACGGATTGGCCTCTTTTATTTTTTGCGGTAAAAGGTCCATATCACCTATTGAGATTGTAAAAGAGGTTTGAGGTGTGTTTTCTGGATCTGCATTAAAATAGCTGTGCAGAGGTATTTTATTTATTTGACACCACAGATCAAGGGATGCCATTGAAAATGCTACCTCAAGCGCTTTTATATTTTCACACTGATCAGATAAATGAGCAGAAAAATCATGAATATTTTCAATATTTTCTGGAACACTAATACCCTTATTTAAAACCGAAAGAATTCGTTCGGTTGATTCATTGTAGCGATTTGATGGAGCCGCCTCTCCCCTACCTACAAATCCATTAAATTCAAGATAAATAAAAACAATATCGTAAAAAGAATGTGAGCTACGTGAAATTCCAAAAGGATGTGTGCATTCAATTCGATATGTTTCAAAATTAAAATCCATAACTATCTTACAGCGCCACTACTTCCTTGCCAATCGGGGTCGGATACAGCTACCCAGTCATTCCCTTCACGCATTATTGCATACACTCTACCAAAATTGCCTTTTCCACTTCGAAGTTTAACGGAATGGCCTGATTGGGTAAAATGCAATGTATCGCTTAAGTTATAATCAAAATTTTCATCGTATTTATTTTCATCATCTATAACAATTTCAATTTCTATTTTATCATTAGCAGGGTGCACTCTTGGTTTTGACATCGCATCGACAAGAGAAAGGTTTTGATCTATAACTCTGCTTATTACAGCAACAATAGAAGAAGGTATTCGTGATCCTCCAGCAGCACCCATCGCTAAAAAAGGCCTTCCTTCTCGGGTTACTATTATTGGCGATATATGTGATGATGCCCTATCACCCGGCTTAACTTCGCCCAAGTAACCTCCCAATGTTTGAGCATACATAAACCCTAATCCTGGGGTTGCAACTTTGGAGCCCATCGTAGTGCCAATAGTCTGAGTCAAAGAAACAACCATACCGTTTTTGTCTGCTACAGTCAAATGTGTAGTATGGCCATGTAGTGCTGTATAAGACTCAGGAAGTGGGATTAGACTAGAAGATATCTTTTTATTGCGAATTTCGTTGGCACGTTTATTTGCCCACGCCTTTGATGTAAATCTTCTTGCATCTTCAAGTGTAAATTGCACCCTACGATCAAGATAAGCTGCATCAATTGCCTCATATATAGATTCAGCCCAATCAAATTTATTCAATAAGTCACCCTCTAATTGTTCCAATATTTGAAGCGCTTCAATAGTAATTGCACCAAATGCCGGCATCCATAAAGCATTTAAACCGTAACCGCGATAACTACCTGAAACTATATGTGATTTTTTGGCTTGATATGATGCCAAGGCCTCCATGGACAACACTCCGCCATTATTTTTATTATCTTCAACCATTTTCTTAGCAATCCACCCAGTGTAAAACACACTTGAACCTTCATTAGATATTGCTTTAAGTACATTTGATAAATCCTTTTGAATTAATAATTTACCAGATTTTAATGGTGAGCCATCAGTATTAGTAAAGTAGTATCTGGTGCCACTAAATTCATTTAGCTGAGTATTTACACTTTCCATTCGCCTAGCTTCCCCTTCAATAAGGAAGTGTCCTTTTTCAGCATGCATAATTGCATCAGCCATAACATCTGAAAGCTGCAATGATCCAAATTCATCATGACCCTGTACGAGACCTTTTACAGTTCCAGGGATACCAATACTTGGATATCCATATTTTTTCTTAGGAGCATTATCGTAATCGTAATCATCTGGTGCTGTGGTAGTGGCATCTATTCCATGAAAGCCAGTTTCAGGTGAATAAATTAAAATTTGAGTTCTACCGCCTAACCCATTCATCGTTGGCTCTACAACTGTTAGGGTGAAAGCTGCTGCAATAGCTGCATCCATTGCATTGCCTCCAGCTCTTAGAATTTCTACTGCAGCATGTGTAGCGTGAGGATGCGCAGATGAAACAGCTCCCTCATTAGAGATTGCAACTTTATTTTTTGACTCACTATATATCCCTCTATTCTGACATCCAACTAAAAGTAATACAAAAATTAAAAAATTTAATCTTTTCATAATATTTTCTCGATTGCGTCTATTAACCCTTTATTTCCAAACCTCACTAAATCTGTAGTTTCTATATTAAATTCTCTTTGAGAATCTTCGATGACCTTTATAGCCTTATCTTCATCATAGGCAAATGTTAATAAATTAATTCCAATGAATTTAGACCGCCTAAAAGCCTTCATCAAATCAAGGTGGAGGTCCATTACATGTCTCATTGTTGTCATTGGAAAATCTGTAACATCAAGGTCTCTTGTAGGGTCATGAGTCATAAGCATATAATCAGGCATGGCACCATGCATTAATCCTAATGTTACGCCAGCATAAAATTGGTTGGTTAAAGCACCTTGACCCTCAACAATAATAAGTTCTGTATCGCTTGGAACATTATCAATGAGATGTTCAATCTCTCCTGCCATAAAATCTGCCTTAACCGCATCAATAGGTACGCCCGAGCCACTGAGCAAAATACCTGTTTGACCTGTTCCAATAAACTCTACTCTTCTTCCGCGTTCTCTCAGTCTTTTAGAAAGCTCCCAAGCGGTTGTCATTTTGCCGGTATCGCAATCGGTACCAACAATAAGTAGAACTGGTACTTTTCTGTCGTGCCACGATCCGGTTGGAAAATGAGGTGGCTCAGGTGGCATTCGAAGGTCAATTAGCTTTACTTTTTTTTCTTTCGCTAAACTCTTTAAGCCTTCATCGTCATTTAAAAATTGATGCATACCGCTTATTACATCACATCCAGCATGTATAGCGCTGACTATCTCTTTACGATACTCTTCAGATATAAAACCTCCCTGAGTTGCATTGCCTATAACGAGCGTATCCGGTTCAAGGTAAAGTGAGTCATTAAAACTTGCTAAAACTGGGGTATCTCCACCAACTCCAATTTCTTTTTCGCAATTACTTCCAACTTTTTCTCTATCGATTACAGCTACCACTTCATCTGGTCGATAGCGAATAAGCATGTTGCCAGTTTTATTTTTAATATAGTTGAACGCCTCATGACAGAGTACGACAAAACGTTTTTTAGTTTTATTCATATGATAGGGTTTTATTTTGTTACGCTAAATAATTTTACATTAAGTTTTGATTGTTAAATTAATGGATTCAAAGCACTCTTTCACATGAAAAATTATAATTTTATCTTTTTTATACTTCTGTTGGTCACGATAAGCTGTGAAGACAATTCTGAAAAAAAAGTAGATGAAATACCCTCAACTACTTTTTTAAGATACGGTAATGGTAAATTTTTGTTTAATGAATATAGTCCTCTTGCAGATAAACCTATAAACGTTTACACCTATTTACCAGTTGAAGGCGCTACAGACCTTCCATTGATATTTGTTATGCATGGCAACAGTAGAAATGTTATTAATAATTGTGGATACTGGGGTGAATCGGCAAGAAATTACGGGTTCATTGTCATTTGTCCAGAATTCAATGAGGCTCAATTTCCAGGTTCTGCTAACTATCAAAATGGCATGATGTTTACTGGAGGTCAATTTGCAGATTCTACTAAATGGACATATAATCTTATAGAGGAAATTTTTTCATATTTAAAGCAAAATGATGTTACTACTTACGAAACCTATGGAATTTACGGATTCTCGGCAGGAGGACAATTTGTACACAGATATGCACTTCACACTAACCCAAAACGCGCGTCATTTATAATTGCAGGTGGAAGTGGTTGGTATACACTACCAGACTACTCTGAAAATTACCCTTATGGATTAAGCAACTCTCCTTTCAATACAAATACTTTAAGTAAAAAATTTCAATTACCGATGACTATTCTTATTGGTGAAAATGATACAGATCCAAATGACTCAGACCTTAGAAAAACTGTCCAAGCAATGCGACAGGGACAGCATCGCTATGATAGAGCAAAAAACTTTTATCAGGTAGCCGCTAATAAGGCCAATGAGCTTGGTGTAAATTTTGACTGGATATTTTCAACGGTACCAGGCGTAGGTCATTCTTCTGAAAGCATAGCTCCAATTGCAGCAGAGCTATTTTACAACAGCTTAAAAAACTAATTCTTTATTCGCCTATTAATATGGCGAAAGAAGTACTCATCCACAGTGATCGTAAATGCATGCGCAAATCTTGACCAGGTCGTAGTATTTTCTCTAATTCCAGGCTTAGGTGCCTCAATTTGAATTGCACTGATTATGCCGCTTCCTCGCGACCCATGCCTTGCTGTATTGTAGCCACCGGAAAAATAGCGAGACCCTTGAGGTCCTGGATCATTAACGCTTGGTACTGATTTAAAATTTAAACTATCCAATAATGCTCCGAAGCTATTTTTTCCACGCAATACCTCAATAAAATCATACGCAGAACTATCAATTAGAGCTCGAATACTTGTTTTTCTACCATTTTCAATAGTATTGAGACTAATGTCGCTTTGATCTAAAGCGTCTCCTGGGACAAGATATCCAAGCCAGGTACGCAGGTCATAAAAACCATCTGGATTTGTGCCATGACCATGCATATCAAATAATAGGCCGCTACCTAATTCAGATTCAATTTTACTTTTGGCAGTATTGATATAATGATGATATTCCTGCCATGCGCGTATCGCGTATCGATTACCCTGCGCAGCTTCAATGCTATCACGATTAGCATCTAACTTGGTTCGTTTAAGCCGGCAAAGGATGACATGTGGCGTCCCTCCAAAACGAACTTTCATCGTGTCCATAATTACTTTGGTTAATTCATACGTATTGTCATCCGTGACAGTGGTTCCATACGTTCTATCAGGAATCTCATCTGGGGTAAGACGACCGCCATGCGGAGCAGACAGGATTATGGGTAAATCTCCAGGATAATATTCAATATAGCTTTCACGGCCATAATAAACTGAACCCACATTGTAGGGACCATCGTGTCCCAAATTTGGAAATACCTCAGGCTCAACTATAATTGGTGGTGTAGGCGTTGACGTCTCTTCAATATTTTTATCTTCCTCACAACTAAATATCAAAAAAGCCAATAATGGCAAGCTTGTAGTGATAGATTTTTTAAATGCTATAAATAAATTCATATAAGAATTGATAAAAGAACGAATATAACTACAATAGAAAATATATTAAGTATCATACCTGTTTTAAGCATCTGCTTTTGCTCAATATAGCCAGTTCCATAAACCAATGCATTTGGAGGGGTTGCTATCGGCAACATAAAAGCACAATTTGCCGCAAGGCCAATACCAAAAACCATGGCATATGCAAATGCAGGACTAAATTGATCTGACAATGCAAACATTACTGGAACCAGTATTGCAGCGGAACCAGTATTAGAAGATATTTCAGTTAAAAATACCATCATTGCTATAGATGTTACTAGAATTACCCATAATGGAGCAGTGCTAATGGCATTGAAAATTGATGATGCAATCCATTCTGTTGTTCCAGTTGTAGCCAAAATCGCTGAAAGACAAAGACCTCCACCAAAAATTATTAGGATACCCCAGCCTATTTTCTTCTCAAGATCTTTCCAGCTTAACAATCCAAAGGCAGGCGCAAGTGCTGTAATTAAGATTGCAATCATATGGTCAAATTTTTTCAACCCAAGATACGCAGAAATCTGACTAGAGAATATCCAACAGATTACGGTAAATAAAAATAGAGCGATTGTCCCTTTTGCTAGAGGAGTCCAATTAAAATTACTACTATCAACACGATTTACATAGGCATCGCCTTCAGGTTTAATAATAAACCAAAGTGAAAATATTACCAATGGGAACATCAATAGCATTGTTGGAAAGCCTATCTTAAACCAATCAAAAAAACTTATATTTAATGCTGCAGCGGCTATTGCGTTTGGCGGAGATCCAACAACGGTACCATTACCACCTATATTAGCAGCATACGCTGTGCCCAGAATAAGCATTGTCCTCATCCGAGGGAATTGCTTATCAATTAATGAAACGGCTATAGGCACCATCATTGCTGTCGTTGCCGTATTACTTATGAACATCGACAATAAGCTAGTGATTGCATAAAATCCTACGACTGAAAGCCATAGGCTGCCTCTTGCTAGTTTAATTACTCTCTCAGCAAGCCATAGATCGATACCATGTTTATTAAGAAGAGCAGCTAAAGTAAATCCACCCATAAACAAAAAAATGATTGTATTTGAGAATGGAGCCATGGCAGCAACAGGCGATAATATTTTAAAAAAATATGCGAGAACAGGAACAAGAAGGGCCGTTACTGGAAGCGGTATGATTTCGGACATCCATAATCCTGCACAAATCATCAAGATGAACAAACCATCTCTTATTGTTTCAACTTCAACAACAATCGAACTGAACGCATAACTAAAAAATATCCATAGCGTTATTGTAAATAATTTTTTAAAAAATGATAAATTTGACATAAGATAAAAATTAACTATTAAAGCACTAAAGAAAGTAAAAAGCCCCCACTAAAATGTGGAGGCTTTTTATAAACAATTAATTAATACGAATCGCTATCTATTTACTGCGGTTTTTGAATACAAACCTGGATCTTCACTTACAGTAGAGTTAGATGTAATCTCATCCTGCGCCCAAGGCAACCTTTCTACATGTTTTGTGGCAGTAGGATTGTTAAATGGAAAAGGTGGAACAAGATTAGTTTCACCTGCACCACGTAATCTACGCTGATCATTGAATGGCATATATGTACCAAAGCCAGATACATAGCGCTCTTCAATAATTTCCCTCATAAGCGCTTGATCCTTTGTCAATCCATCTAAATTTTCCATTCCGCCACTTGTAAAGTCAGCTTCTACATAAGCATCGTATTTATATTTTGTAGCATCATCATGGTTTGTGTTTAATCTTCCACCGGTTGCAAGCCATGCCCTATAAGAGTTTAATGCGCTCAACCCTGATGAAAATCCAGATGTCCTAGCAGAGGCCTCGGCTTTAATGAGCTGGTTTTCTGTGTATGTTACCATAGGTTGTGGTTCAAACTGCTCAACGACCCCCGTATTTCCACTTGAAGAATTTTCGTCAATTGAATAATAACCATATCTTGCTTCTTCATTGGTCTTTGCGTTTCCACGGTAGTTTGAATGCGCAGGATCAAGCATATCGATAAGATAGCTTCTATTGCCTTCCTTAGCATTTCCTAAATCACCAGTTCTTGAACCATTAAGAATTTCCCAGTATAAATTCTTATCTCCATTTGGAGTTGCTGCATCACCTCTTGGGATATACATCATATCTCCACCAGATGACGATATTCCTGTTCCAGCATTGGATAACGCAGAAGCATAATCTTTTTTAATTAAAGCTATTCTTGCTTTAAGTGTATACGCTGCAGCAATCCATTTGTCTTTATCGCCTCCATAATAGATATCATAAGCTTCGGATCTACTAGTTGCGCCAGACAGCGTTGTAATCGCATCAGATAATAAAGTAGAGCATCCATCCAAAACTGACTTTTGATCGTCAAACTTTGGAGAATCTTTATCCGAAAGCACTTCAGAAAAAGGAACATCTCCAGTAAGAATAGCAAGGGTACTCATCGCATGTGCTTCCAATACCTTTGTTATGCCAACCAGAAGCTTGTCGTCTGGCGCGCTAGCCTGAATATGTCTGGTGTTAGCTACAACACCTACATAAGCACTACTCCACTCATCGTTTGATTCAACGGTTGATAGCGAGTAACCATAGATATTTGAATAAAGCGACGTATATCCAATTAGCTGACCTGAGTACATTCCAGATATTCTATTTAAATGGCTAACCTGTACAATTACATTTGCAAGTTGAGCTCCATTTAAAAATAGATTCGCATCAACATCAGATACTGTTATTTCGTTTGGATTATCATTTAAGTCTGCAGGTATTTCACAAGACATAATCAATAGTGACACTGCTAATAATGATATTTTATAGATCTTATTCATTTTCTTTAATCCTTTTAATTGTGTTTCCATTATCTCACCCTCCCTTTAAAAGTTTGCGGTTAGTGAGAAAAGATATGATTTTGTACTTGGATTAGTAAAGTAATCCAAACCAAAACCGCTTGAAACACCACTTTGGTTAACAGAGGGGTCGATACCAACAAGCTCTTTATAATCAGCCCAAAGATTTCTTCCTGTCCATCTCAATGTAACGGAATTTAATCCCATAGCACTAATGGCTGGATGCACCACATCGTATGCAACTGAAAGTTCTCTTAGGCGAGAGAATGTAGCATCCTTAATGCCAAAGTTGTAAGCTTGATTGTCACCAAACCCTCCACCAATACCATGACGATACCATGCTTCATCTAGCAATACTTTTCCACCGCCAAAGTCATGAATATTTCCTCTAACGACTGATCCAGCTGCTACTGTATTTCCATCGTAGTTTACCATATCCTCACTAAGAGTAACTTCGTTAGCTGTTTCTGCTGTAGTTCCAAACCTTCTTAATACCCATTGCGTTCTTGGTGAATAGTCACCGCCCTGTGAATGCTCAAAAAGAACATTAACAGATACGCCATTCATTTTACCGTTTATACCGAATGTTCCTCTCCAATCTGGGTTGGGGTCACCAAGTATAACCGGCAATGAAGTTATTTGTGGAAAACCGTTAGCATCTAAAATAAGCTTTCCACTATCATCGGTTTGAGAGCCAGTACCATAGAGCGCTCCAAGTGGCTGCGCAGTACCATTAAACGTAGGGTCAACTGCAACAGAGCTCACTGATCCTCCAACGAGTGTTAACACATCGGTGCCTTCAGTAAGCTTAAGCACTTTATTATCATTTTTAGACCAATTAAATGTAAAATCAACCATTTGATTCAACTTGAAAGAACCATCAACCTCTAAGCCTTTATTTTCCATTTCAGCAGCATTAGCATACTGTGTATCTGATCCTGTGCTCGGCGCTTTAGAAACGCTAATTAACATATCTACGATTTTATTTGAATAACTAGTAAGCCCAAATGCAAATCTGTCGTCTAGCATCCTAAAGTCTACACCAAACTCTGTTTCTGTTTTAACTTCAGGCTTTAAATTCTCATTTCCTTTATCATCATCAACTCTATATCCACCGCCAAACAATGCAACGTCCACTGGGTCACTATAAGAACTATAACCGAAACCAGACTCAGCAAGAGTTTGGAAGCGATGTGCTGCAGGTCTAACTCCAACCTGACCCCATGCAAACCGAGCCTTAGCGAATGAAAATGGTGCAGGAACATAATCTGTTAACTGAACCGCAACATCCATCGCTGGATAGAAATACGATTTACTGATAGTTGAATGATCTTCTAGTGCACCAGATAGGTTTACAAATACCTGATCAAGGGCATCAATTGAAAGAAGTCCATATGTTCTTGTGGATCGAATAAATAAACGACCATTGTCCACTGTAGAGTTTTCAGCAGCAGTGTTTACGTTGACGGTTTGTTTATCCGTGTTAACCAAAAATCCTGTAATATTATAGGAGGTTCTGCTGTAAGCACGATCATTCCAATTATAACCAAGTGTTGCTACCATATTTAACCCATCGCCTAGTCCGAAGTTATGACGTCCGATTAAATCATAATTGGTTTCTTTATTAGTTATAACATCCTGAGCAAAAACTCCTGAATTACGACTTCCAGCAGATCCAATTGGAAAGAACCAATCTCTATTATCGGTGTAGGTATCAATACCTGCCCTTAAAACAACATCGGTACCTTCTCTTGGTGAATAATTCATTTCATTGGACATAATCAAGCGGTTAATCCCAGTAGTAGATTTTTGCTCTTTGACTGTCCAAATAGGGTTATTGTAAATTGGGTTTGCACTAGATCCACCAAGATACCTTCTATAAGCTCTGTGACGATCTCTATATTCTGTACCACCACTTACATATGTACCTTTATAATGTGTATTGTCAAAATCAGGAGAAGTTCTAAGTAATCCCAATAACAAACCAGCGGTATTTGAGCTTTGCTGAATACGATTAGAGTTACTATATGTATACCCAGCCTTTGAAGTCATAGTAACATTGTCAGATAATTTGAATTTTGTATTTAGTCTAAAATTATCTCTATCATAAAAAGAGTCACGAATAATTCCAGTCTGACGAAGCCTGCCATAGCTGAATAAATACGTTTTAGTCGCATCGCCACCTGAAACCTGAAAATCATCCTGAGTAAATCTTCCTGTCTGGAAAACTGCGTCCCAATTCTTATCGACATAGGTTTCCTTTGAATTTTTTTCAGTTATTGTATATTGAGTAAAAGTACCATCCTCTGAAACAAAGTAAGGCTTACTTGTATCAACAACGTCAGCTCCGCCTTTTCTTTCTGAAATTTTATCACCCCAAGATTCTGCTTGAGTTCCCCATGAACCACTTCTACCTTGACCCCAAGTGTCTTGCATTGGAATACGCTCGTGTACCTCATCAAAAGATTCAGTGCGTTTAAAAGTCATTTTCATTTTTCCAGCAGATGAACCATCTTTGGTTTTAATAACCACAACGCCATTAGCTGCTCTAGAACCCCATAATGCAGCTGCAGAAGCACCTTTTAATACTTCAACAGAGGCTATATCATTAGCATTAATATCGTTTATTCTGGACTGCTGAGTAGATCCCCCAGTCCTACCACCAGTAATATTATTACCTCCTCCATAAGTTGTGGAGTTATTGATAGGCATGCCATCAACAATAATTAATGGTTGATTGCTCCCAGAAATTGTATTTGCTCCTCGAATTTTAATAGAAGTAGAAGCGCCAGGATCGCCAGCAGATGGATTAACTATAACATTTGAGGCTTTAGCTGCCAAAGAATTTGCAATTAGAGATTCACCGGAACGAGTCATATCACCTGAATTAATAGATGAGCTCGTAGAGCCCTGCTTATCACGATTAGCTTCAAAGCCTAGCGCTGTAACACTAATTGCTTGCAAGCCAATTGCATCAACCTCTAATGAAAAATTTTGAGTAACTGAACCGCTTTGAGGGATATCAACGCTCGCACTTTGACTCTTATACCCAATATAAGAAACCTCAAGTGTAACGGTTTGACCTTCAACGGTACCAGCTGGAATATTTATCTGATACAAGCCTTCTGCGTCAGATGCCGCGCCTACTGAAGTTCCGCTTACTACAACATTTGCACCTGCTAAGGGATCACCATTTTGATCTGAAACAGTTCCTTGTACCGATGATTGCGCATTTAATAATCCAAATAGTATAGGGATTATAAATAAAATTCGAAGATTATTCATACTATCTCTCCTGCGTGTTTTAATTACGTGTAAAATATTTAATTATGATAAATTTACTAAAATCTCTATTTAATATAAGCAATACTGCAATACATGTGCTTGAATTATTAACTATGCAATAAATGCGTAGTGATGCAGTATTTTAATAAAGTCTTTAAATTTTTTCTATTTTAAAGTTGAACAAGGCGTAGCATATCGCTACCATAGGATTAATTAAATTGAAAAAGCAAAATGGCAAATAGCTAAAAGTTGCAATTCCCAATGAAGCAGCCATAAAAGCACCACAGGTGTTCCAAGGAACAAGCGGGGATGTCATGGTTGCTGAATCTTCAAGTGTTCTTGATAAATTTTTAGGAGCAAGGTTACGCCTCTTAAATTCAGCTTTAAACATTCTACCTGGCAATACAATTGCCATATATTGATCTGCGGTTACAATATTAATTCCTATACATGTACCAATGGTTGTAATTATAAGTGAGGAAGTTGATTTAGCAAAAGACAGAAGGACTTTTACTAGAGTATTTAAAAGTTTTGTTGTTTCTAAAACAGCTCCAAAAGTTAACGCGCATATAACCAACCACACAGTATTTAACATACTAGACATTCCACCGCGGGATAATAAATCATCAACTACCTGTACGCCGCTTTCAATTGAAAATCCAGAATGAAGAGCTGTCCACACTCCAGATATGCTAATCAAAAAACCTGGCAAATCTGATTGTCCTACAAAATTACTAACTACCTGCGGTTGCAGTAGCATAGCAAAAACACCTCCAATAAGAGCTCCAATAAGAACGGTTGGAAATGCGGGCATCTTTTTAAATGCCATTACAAAAACGATAATTAAAGGTATAAATGATAATGCAGAAATATTGAAATTATTAACAATTGTTGATTGAATAAGGTCTAAACCCTCAACGTTCTGCGTATCTGCTGCATTAAAACCCATAAAAAGAAAGATGCAAAGAGCAATTAGTAGGCTAGGGCCCGTTGTCCATATCATATGATTTATATGGGTAAATAAATCGGTACCAGCAACAGCAGGTGCAAGATTAGTTGTGTCAGATAAGGGAGACATTTTATCTCCAAAATATGCCCCAGAAATTACAGCTCCAGCGGTAACTTCAGGAGATAGTCCTAAACCAGCCGCTATACCCATTAAAGCTGCTCCTAAGGTGCCTGCAACGGTCCAAGAGCTTCCAATGCTTAGCGCTGATAGCGCGCAAATTATACATGCCGCAAAATAAAAAATAGATGGAGAAAGAATATTCAAACCATAATAGATCATTGCGGGAACCAAACCGGACATAATCCAGGTTCCAATCATTGCACCCACAGCAAGAAGTATTAATATGGCTCCCATTGCTGTTGAAATACCTTTAACAATACCTGTCTCAATCTCCTTCCAATCGTATCCATTCTTTATTCCAATAATAGATGCAATGCCAGCGCATACAATTAATGCAATTTGATTACCACCATAAGAAGAATCGTCGCCGTAAATATAAACTGATGCAGAAAGCATAGCTATTAAACACAAGATTGGAAGTAAGGCTTCAATTAGAGTAGGGGGGGTTTTGACAGTTTTTGAGGACATCTTATCTAAAGTTAGGTTTTCGTTTTTCAACAAAAGCTGATAAACCCTCTTTGGTTTCTTTAGTGTCAAATAATTCACTAAATCTATTTACTTCAATCTCAAGACCTTTTTCTAAATCTAAGCCAATACTGTCCTTAATGCATTTAAGAGATTGCGCGATAGCATTTGGTCCATTTTTTAATATTTCAGAAGCAACTTCTTCACATTTTTTCAATAAATCAGAAGGGGTAACTACATGATTAACTAGGCCGATTCTATATGCCTCATTAGAATTAATCATTTTTCCAGTAGTGATCATTTCATTGGCAAGACCGTACCCAATTATTCTTGGAAGTCTCTGAGTACCACCCCATCCTGGCAAAATACCTAGAGAAACCTCAGGTTGCGCAAACATAGCATTATCGCTAGCAATTCGAATGTGGCATGCCAAGCTAATTTCGCACCCCCCACCTAAAGCAAAACCGTTAACAGCGGCGATTACAGGTTTTGATGAATTTTCAATTATTTTTGTAAGTCTTTGTCCGCTTTTACCAAATCCCAATGCATCTTCTTGGTTCATTTTTTGCATAGCTTTAATATCCGCTCCAGCAATAAATGATTTATCACCAGTACCAGTAATAATAATCACGCCAACTGTCTCGTCTAATATGAGCTCGTTAAATAATTCAATTAATTCCTGAATCAAATCTGCGCTCATCGCATTAAGAACTTCAGGTCTATTAATGGTTATTGTTCCAATATTATTATCTATTTTTTTTAAAGTATATTTCATTAATTATTTCCAAAAGGTCCTGCTAAAAAGTACCATAACTGTAAACACTTCAAGTCTTCCAAGGAGCATGCAAAAGGAAAGCATCCATTTTCCAAAAGGATGAAGCAAAGAATAATTGTCAGTCGGGCCATAATCACCAAGTCCTGGCCCAATATTTCCAATCGCAGAAGCTGCAGCTCCTATCGCGCTCTCAAAATCTAGATTCAGCATAGTTAGAATCAAAGTTGTTAATGTAAATATGGAAATATAAATCAAAAAGAAGCCAAGTGTATTGCGTATTACATCCTCACTAATATAGCGGCTACCAATTCGAATCGGTATTATTGCCCTTGAATGCAACATTCTCCTAGTTTCAGTTGCTGCAAATTTAATTAAAAGGATTATTCTTGCTACCTTCATGCCTCCCCCAGTTGATCCACCCATTCCACCAACAAACATAAGAATAATAATTAAAAATTGACTAAAGAATGGCCATAGCTCATAATCAGATGATCCGTATCCAGTTGTAGTTACTATTGATACAGTTTGAAAAAGGGAGCTTAAAAATGAATCATGTGACCACGATTGATTAAGGGAGTTGATGTTGGTAAAAATCAATGTGGTGGTAAGAATAATAATTCCAAAATAAGTAAGGAATTCCGAATCTTTTGAATAGCTTTTAAAATTTCCAGTAATAGCTCTAAAGTGTAGAGTAAAGTTTGCTCCAGCAATAAACATAAAGATGATTATTATATACTGAATTGCATTGCTATCATATGCTCCGATACTGGCATTCTGAGTACTAAATCCACCCGTGGGCATGGTAGTGAATGAATGACAAATTGCATCAAATAATGGCATTCCAAATACTGTCAATAGAATTGTTTCAATTAAAGTAAAGCCAATATAAACCATCCATAAGATCTTAGCGGTTTCTTTTACTCTAGGTCTAATCTTATCTGCCACAGGGCCCGGGACCTCTGCCTTAAAAAGCTGCACACCGCCAACGCCCAAAAGCGGTAAAATTGCAATAGTAAAAACGATAATTCCCATTCCACCTATCCACTGAAGGAATGATCTCCAAAAAAGTACGCCATGAGGAAGTGCTTCTATATCAGATAAAATTGATGACCCTGTAGTAGTTACACCAGACATAGATTCAAACCAAGCATCGGTGAAATTTGAAATTGAATCAGTAAAATAAAATGGGAAAGTACCAGTTAGTGCAACAAGAAGCCATGCCAACGAAACAATAGCAAATCCATCTTTACTGGATAATACTCTATTTTTTCTTGTCAAATACCAAACCGGCAAACCTAAGCAAAAGCAAATTATTGACGATTTGAGATGTCCGTTAAAATCTGGTTCATTATACAAAAAAGAAATTAATAGTGGTATAAGCATTGATATACCCATCACAATTAAAAGGGCAGCCAAGATATTAACTATTGTTTTAAAATTCATTGCGCTTCAAAGAGGCGTCTAATTTTAGATATTGCGTTTGATTTAGCAAAAACTAAAACTGTGTCTTCATCTGTTAACTGAGAAGATCCTCTAGCGATAGATAGTTGACCATGGTGATTGATAACACCAACAATACTATCCTCCGGGAATTTGATATCCTTTAATTGCGCAGTAGTTACTCTACTATCTGGTTCAGGGCTAAATTCGACCACATCAACATCTATCTCATCAAATGTAGTTACAGGAGATTCTGTTTGACTGCTCGAAATAAATTTTAAAATAGAATTAACAGTAGACATATTTTTGCTTATAACCGCTCCTAAACCAATCTCCTGAACAATTGGCATATACTCAGTAGTGCTAAGATGTATCACGGTTTGCTTTACGCCAAGATGATGTGCTAGCATTCCAGAAAGCAAATTTGTCTGCTCATTTTCTGTTACTGAAATAAAGCTATCAGCATCCTTAATGTTTTCAGCTTTTAGCAATTCTACATCCGTACCATCACCATGCAATACCATAGTTTGTTCAAGATTTGATGCCAACCATTCTGCTTTTTCGCGCTTACCATCAATTAAACGAACATTTAATTCATTTTCAAGCTCCAAAGCGATACTTCTTCCGATTTTACTGCCACCAAGAATAACAATTGATTTGGTCTCGGTAGCTTCTTTGCCTAGCATATACATCAATGAGTTTAGTCGTTCTTTTTTTACAATAAAGTAGGCTGTATCGGTATGCTTAAAAATAAAGTCTGACCATGGCACATGCGATTCACCATCTCTAATGACAGTAACTATGCCAAATCTAAAATCTCTTCCATCATCGCATATTTCACGTACTGTTTTACCAACAATTGGAGAGGATTCTTCAATTCTGATTCCAACCATTTGCATTCTTCCACCTTCAAACTCCATAACCTGAGTAGCGTAAGAATGGCGAACTAATTTAACAATTTCTTTGACAGCCTCTTTTTCTGGGTGGATAACGTGTCCAATTCCAAATTTTTCAGGCTTAATTATAGAATCCCGCGCCGTATACTGTTGATTCCGGAGACGGGCAATTATTTTTTTAGCACCTAATTCATTTGCCTGTTGTGATGCTATCAGATTTACCTCATCAACGCGTGTTAGGCAAAGTACATAATCAGCTTCCTGAACATTTGCCTCTGATAGATTTCTTGGACTAGCGCCATTACCTTCAATTACAATAACATCCAAGGATTCAGATGCTCGCTTGCATTTAACTGAATCAATATCAATTACAGTGATATCGTGATCATCTTGACTCAATGCCTTAGCGACATGAAAGCCAACTTCTCCTGCGCCAATAATTACAATCCGCATAACATATTCTCAATCATGAGAGTAATGATTTTAATCATAAAAAAATAAATATTCCCAACCTTTATTTATTCTTTTTCGCGGTATATATCTGCGCCCAAAAATCTGAATTTTTCTTCAATGTTCTCATAACCTCTATCAATATGATATATACGACTAATATCAGAGCGTCCATCTGCTATAAGTGCTGCAATAACCAATGAAGCGCTAGCTCTAATATCGGTAGACATAACTTGAGCACCAATTAATTTATCTTGTCCTTGAATTGTTGCCACATTTTTCTCAAGGCTAATATTTGCCCCTAACCTTACTAATTCTGGCACATGAGAAAAGCGATCTAAATATATTGATTCCGTAACTACTGACTTACCATTAGCTACTGACATCAACGCAATCCATTGAGCCTGTAAATCTGTAGGAAAGCCTGGATGAACGTCAGTAGTAATGTTGACTGGATTTATTGCGGTATTTCTTTTAATGCTAATAGAATTTGAATCAGTAGAAATATCGCATCCAGCTTCATATAATTTCTCTAAAACTATCGAAAGATGATTGGGGTCTACATTCTCAAGCTCAATATCGCCCAGCGTTGCACCTGCCATTAAAAATGTTCCAGCCTCTATCATATCAGGAATTACAGTAATTTCTACAGGTGAAAGTTTTTTTACACCACTAATAATCAACTCACTCGTACCAATTCCATCAATATCTGCTCCCATCTTAACTAAGACCTCGCAAAGCTGTACAATATGCGGTTCAATAGCTGCATTTGAAATTGAGGTCTTGCCATGAGCTAAAACTGCTGCCATTAAAATATTAGCAGTTGCGCCAACAGAGGCAATTTCAAAAGAAATTTTCCCACCAGTCAAATGATCGGATCGTGCTAAGATATAACCTTGATTAAGATCAATTTTTGCCCCCAGACTCTCAAAACCTTTTAAATGATAGTCAACAGGCCTAGGTCCCCAAGCACATCCACCCGGAAGAGAGACTTTGGTCTCTCCAAATCTCGCAAGTAATGGCCCCATAACATAAAACGAAGCCCTCATTGTTTTTACTAGATCATAAGGAGCCTCTAAAGAAGTAATATTGGATGCATCAATTGAAAGAATTGAATTTTCATAATTACACTTGGCACCTAAAATACTTAAAAGATCAATAAAAGTCCTGGTGTCCCGCAAATTGGGAACATTTTTTATGGTTGTAATACCCTCAGCAAGCAACGAAGAGGCCATTATTGGCAAAACAGCATTTTTTGCTCCAGAAATTTTAACTTTTCCCGATAAAGTCTTACCGCCATTTATAACTAGCTTATCCATGCGCCCTTGAGTCCATGCTATTTTTTTTATCTATCACTTGACCGGCTGAATCTTCACCACTAAATAACTTAGCAACCGCTGAAACTTTTTGCTGATCATTGAGATAGAGTGTTTCTACATAGGTTTTATTTTCTACAACTTTTTTACCTACGTATAAATGATTATCGGCTAAAGATGCAATTTGAGGGAGATGGGTAATGCAAATAACCTGTTTTTCTTTGCTTAGCGATTTCAAAGCTTGTGCAACTTTATCAGCAGCTTCACCAGAAATCCCTGAATCTATTTCATCAAATATAAGTGTCTGGACAGGGTCATCTTCTTTTAATACAGATTTTATCGATAACATTATCCTAGATACCTCACCGCCAGATGCAATTTTTGAAAGAGGCTTAATTGCTTCTCCTGGATTTGCGCTTAAATAAAATTCAACATCATCATATCCCTTAGGGCCATATTTAACATTTAAATTGTTGCATTTTATGGTTTCATCTTGACCGGGTTTTTGCTGTATTTCAACTTTAAATGTTGCCCCATCCATATTCAACTTTTTCATGGTCATTTCAATTTGCATAGATAGATTTTTTGATAATTCTTTCCGTCTTTGGCTCAGCTCATTTGCTAATACACTATATTTTGATATAAGGTCTTTTAGATTCTTTTTTAATTTTTCTATTGAACCATCAAGGCCTGAGAGCTCTTCCAATTCTTCCTGTATTTTCTCTACATAGTCAATAACAGACTCAATTGATCCGCCATATTTACGTTTTAAGCTTTCAATTGATTGCAATCTGTCATTGACCTCATTCAATTTTGATGGATCGCTTTCTATGTGATCAAGATACTCAATCAACCCAGAAGATGATTCTTGAATTGATACAGAGGATTGCTTTAAAATTTCTAAAAAGTGTGAGAGTTTCTTATCAAACTTGGAAAGACCTTCAAGTTCATCAATAGCAGAATACAATTGTCGATGAATAGAATGGTCGTGCTCAGTAAGGCTTTGATTGAGTTTTTGAATGGCATTTATTGTCTCTTCCGTGTTATTTAATCGCTTAAACTCATCAGTAAGCTCTTCATCTTCATTTGGCTTAGGACTTACTAATTCTATCTCATTTAATTGAAATTCAAGAAGCTCTTTTTTATCATTAGATTGTTTTGAAAGCTCAAGTTTTGCATTGAGCTCTTCCTTTACATTTATTAAATCACTGTATATGTTTTCAATGGTATTAAGCTTTCCATCGTTCTTACAAAATCGATCAAGAAAATCAATATGAGTGCGACTATTCATAATTAATTGCTGCTCATTTTGCCCATGAAAATCAGCTAGACTGTATACAAGATCCCGATACAATTCTTCGCTTAATGGTTCATCGTCAATATATGATTTTATTCTACCCGCCTTTGATAGCAGTCTGCGATAATTTTTTGAATTATCAAGGGTAACATCAACAACTGCTCTATCCTGACCACTTCTAACATCAGTCTTTTCAGCCTTAGATCCAAGAGCTAAAGCTAAAGCTTTTACAATTAATGATTTACCTGCTCCTGTTTCTCCAGTTATAACTGTAAACCCATTATAAAATGGCAGCTCCAACTCTCTTACAATCGCATAGTCTTTTATATAAATTTTATTTATCATTTTTCCGAAGATAAGCTAAAATTAATCCAACTGAAAACCCAAGAGTATCGCTTAAAACATCAAGACCACTAGAGAAACGACCAGATATAAATGACTGAAGATACTCATCCATAAAAGCAAACAAGATTCCACATGGTATTAAGACGTATACAGTTCTTTTAGTTGTAATAGAAATACTATTGATTGCAAGTACCCCAAAAATAAAATATTCAAAAAAATGAATTGCTTTATCATATTGCAGTAGCCAAGTTTTTGGGAATTCATTACCTGGTGTTGATGAAAGAATCAATATAAAAAATGCATAAGAAACTAGCAAGACTCTATAGATTTTATAGTTCATAATCAGAAAGTTTTTTTCCTATTTCAGTTAATAAATCGCTAGCAATCATCCCTCTTTCACTGATATCTTTTGATTTTTTATCTGCTGTATATCCATGTATATAAGTACTTATAATTGTTGATTCAAGTATATTATAACCCTGAGAAATGAATGAGGCAATAATACCGCTCAATATATCGCCAGTTCCAGCGGTTGCTAAGCCAGGATTTCCTGTTGAATTGATAAACCCATATCTTCCATCAGATATTAAGGAAGGTGCATTCTTTGCTAGCAAAACGCCTGAATCAGATACCGTAATTTTTTCGATATACCTAATAAGGCTATCTTTGATCGCATCGCTATCAACATCAAATATATTGCTTAATTCACCCAAATGAGGTGTCAATACATATTTACTTTTTAACTTTTTAATAAGAGTTTTATCTTTATAAAACGGACTAAATCCATCTGCGTCTATAACCATTGGCTTATCTATGGACTTGTAAAGCATTTTTAATAATTTTACTGTTCCGCTATCTGTTCCCAGTCCTGGGCCAATCAATACAGCATCAGCCCAGCCTACATGGTCTATTATTTGATTAAAATTCTTATCTGTAAAATACCCTAAATCACTATCGTCGCATGTTATTGTCATACCCTCAGTGATTTTCCGCTCATAGATATCTTTTAATGATTTAGGTGCAAAAGTTTTGGTTATTCCACACCCTGATCTTAGTGCTCCCATTGTAGCAAGATACGCTGCCCCAGTCATACCCTCTGACCCTGCTAATATTAAAACTTTCCCTTGCCTATATTTATGCGTATCCCTTCTCAATGGTTTTAAAATATTTTGAATATATCTTTCAGTTACAATGTTCCATTTTATACCATTTAGCTCATTTATTTTTTTTGGGAATCCTATATCAACTGATGTAATTATACCGCTATGACTCCTTCCAGGCTCAATAAGAGATCCAATTTTTGGATATCCCATTGCAATGGTATGATTTGCTTTAACTGCGCCTAAACTTATTTTTCCACTATCACTATTGACACCCGTAGGCATATCACATGACAAAATAATTGAAAACGTATTTATCCAGTTGGTCCATTTTTTAATACTTTTATTCAATTCTCCTTTAAAACCTATACCTAAAATAGAATCTATAACCAAACCCTCTATATCGTATTCTGATGGGGGCGAAGAATTAAAGATAATTGAAATATTATTTTTAGTACACTCAGTGTAAAAATAAAGGGCTTCTTTTGAAAAGCTATCAATATCATAAATAGAGAATACAGTTAGATTGTAATTGTATTTTTTTAAATAAAGCGCTGCGGCAAAACCATCACCGCCATTATTTCCTTTCCCAGCTACAATTGCAATAGATTTAATATTGGAAAGATTATCGTTAATAAAATGCGCTATTCTTCTTCCGGCCTCCCCCATTAATTCTCTACCTGAAATTCCAAATCTTTTAATCGCCATTTTGTCAAGATCATAAGCCTGACTTTTCATTAATACTTCATTCATAGCAGTATTAATGCCATCGCTATTGCAAAATCGGTTTCATGGGAAATTGAAATTTGTATATCTTTTATATTAAAGTCTTTTATTGAAAAGATAAATGGTGCGCCATCATCCTTTGATAATACCTCAATCTCTTTAAAGTCAATAGATGATGTAATTGCGCTTGAATATAGGCATTTTTTAATGGATTCTTTTGCAGCATATCTGCCTGCGAAGTGAATAGCCGGGTTAGCTTTAGAAAGACAATATTTAGATTCATTTAAAGTAAAAACTCTATTGATGAATTTATCTTTTTGCTTTTCAAGCAGTTTTTGAATACGCTCAACACGAACAATATCCGTCCCGATGAAGAATTTAGACGTTGTTTAATTCCTTTACAATTCCAACAACTTCATATATATCATTAACATCCCAATCTGCTCCAGAATCTTTTGTGCCAAACGTATCTCCATATCGAGCAAAAATAGTTTTCATGCCAATTTGTTTTGCGCCAACCACATCACGATCAGGCCAATCACCTATCATCAAAACCTCATCTGGATCCACATTCATTTTTTCCAAAGCCAATTTGAATGGTTTTGGGGAAGGTTTTCTTGCCCCTGTGTCATCAAATGTTAGAACAGGGTCAAATACATGGTGTAAATTTAAATAATATAAACGCATCCACGCTTCTCTACTTGGTGCGTCAGATACAACAGCAAGGCGAATCTGTTTTTTTAATAATTCAATTAATGTTTTATTAACATTTGGATAAACAAGCAATGTGGCTTCACGTGCTCGTCTATAGGCAACTACTCCTGCAGCAAGAATTTTATTACTTACCTCACCCTTGGTTTGCTTTAAGTAGTCATCGAATACAAGCTGATTCTCCCAACCGGTTGTCATGTATAGATCCATGATATCCTTATATCCTTTTTCCTCATCTACATCCAAACCAGCTTCATTCATAGCAGTTATAGATGCTTTTACCGCAAACTGTTTCATTTTGACAAAGTCAAGGAGTGTGTTATCTAAATCAAAAATTATTGCTTTAATCATAAAATTAAACCAATCAGCTATTTAACATATTTTTGAGGATTTTTAATTTTATCAATTTCGTACTCAGCCATCTTTCTCCATGATCTATCGCTTCTGGCTTTTTCATAAGCATTTAATGCTCCAGCTTTATTTCCTGATCCATTACACCATTCAGCTGTGCCAAGTTCAAACCATGCACCGCCAAATCTATTTTTTAATTCCGTGCTTCTTCTTGCAGCATCCAATGCGGATTCACAGTCACCATTCATATTGTGCGCTCCAGACAAGCGAAAGTAACTCATTGCATCTCTTTCATTTAAAGCAACGGCCATCTCAAGACTAGATATCGCCTGATTCCATTCCTCTTCTTCGGAATAAATAACCCCAAGATTCGCATATCCCTTTGAATAATTTGGATTTACAGTGGTTGCCATCTTTAGCGTTTGCTTTGCCTTATCATAATCCTTTTGCTGAATATAAATATCGCCCATTGCTCCATAGGCTTTATCATAACTAGGGTTAATATCAATAGCTGATTGTAATGCATCCAATGCTCCATCTGTATTATTCATAGAATTTTTTGCCAAACCAAGCGCAAAGTATGCTTTATAAAATTGCGGATTGATTTCAATGGATTTTTCATAAGATTGAACGGCTTTATCTTTGTCTCCCATCTTTGATTGAATCACGCCAACTTGAAAATGTGCCTGATAAAAAGTCTTGTCAACGCTCAAAACCTCATCGTAAGACGTTAATGCACCTTCAAGGTCGCCCCTTTTATACAATTGATTTCCTTTATTAAAAAAGTTTTTAGCAACATTTTTTATCGCGGTTAGGGCATTTTTATGATCAGGGTTTATCTCAATAGTTTTGTTAAAATAGTTAACTGCTTCTGAAAAATCTTTATTTCTAAAATGAGTCAAGCCCATATTGAAAACAGATTCAGGGTATTGTGGAAATTTTTCATAAGCTACCCTAAATGATTCAAATGCATTGTCAATATCTCCATTTTTCATCGATCTAATACCTTTACCCATTAAGGTATTTAGCTCGCTAAGACGTTCAAACTCTTGACGGAAGTCTTTGTTTTCAGGATCTGCATCAATAGCCTCTTTAAGATATGTATTTGATTGCTTTAGATCGCCTTTTCGCATTGCAACAATAGCAAGACCAGCATACGCAGGGGCAAAAGTAGGATCCATTTCAACAGCGCTCTTATATTCGTTTTCCGCTTCAACCAAATTTCCAGAATCAAGATTTGATTTTGCAGAATTAAATAATTCATCTGGAGATTGGGCAAAAACCATACCCATTAAAATGATTATAGTTAATAATAAATTTCTCATTGGTAATTGATTCCTTATAGTTAAATAAATTTTTTGTGCCGAAGGCCGGACTCGAACCGGCACGAGGTTTCCCCCACTGCCCCCTCAAGACAGCGTGTCTACCAGTTCCACCACTTCGGCTTATTAAAATTTACATACATTAAAAACTTTTTATCTATAGAACTTTAACGCAAAAATAAAATTACTAGATTAACAAAAAATTAAATTAACCTAACTCACGGTTAAACTATGGGAGTTTAAAACCTCATAATCAACCATACACCTATCATAGATACTTTTCCACTTTGGATCCAAAACAACATCTTTGTATGAATACGGTTGAAATCCTGTTGTTTTTTCAACTTCACTATACCAATAAGGTGCCCAAACTCCATCTGAATCCCTTTTTCCCATGGGCCAAGCAAGCATTCTATCTTCAAAATTTATGTTTACAATATCACACAGCTTCTTTAAAAAATTTTCTGGTTCCATTAGCACGTCCTTTGCATTAATCACAACAGGAAAATCACCAGTTGAATCGACTATAGTATTCATAATTTGAATTTGTTGGCTATAGCCAAGCTGCAAATGACTAACCAAAGGAAAGCGTTTTTGATAACTAACTATAACCTCCTTTGGGTCACGTATTAAAAAAAGGTTTATAACCTGCTTTGTCCATCTTAAATCAGAATGCTTAAAAATATGATGGGCCATATGTTTTTGATACCAAACTCGTTTCTGATTTGGTATTTCACCTATAAGCGCATTTGATACTGTACCCCAGTCAGAAGACTGGTCATTTAAAATTTCTTGTCGTGCAGGATGATCTTCGCCACTTTCACTCAAAAAATAAGCATAAAAAGGCTCATCTGATACATATGTATCAGTTCGATTTTCGAATGCTCGCATTAAAGCTGTTGAAATATTTCGAGGACCAGACCACATCGCTATTTTCATTATTTAAACCTCAAGATGTTTTTTGTAATGTTTCTGTAAAGTGTATGTAAGATCTCCTCTTACGCCATTATTGATTAAAACATCATCCACGCTAACTACAGGTATAATTCCTGCAAATGTTCCAGTTACAAAAACCTCATTAGCGGTATGCACATCTTCTATTGTGAAATTCTTTTCAAAAACTGAAATGTTATTCTTTTTACATAAATCAATAACAGTTGATCGCGTTATTCCGTGCAAACAATATTGACCTGATGATGTCCATACCTCATTAGCGCGTATAATAAAAAAATTTGTTGAATTGCACGTAGAAACAAATCCATTTGGATCTAACATCAGTCCTTCATCTGCACCCTTTTTTTCTGCTTCAATGCAAGCTGCGATGCAATTATGCTTACTCAAAGAGTTGATGTTTGGGTTTTGAACACGAAAATCTCTAATTGTATCTACAAGGGCGAGCTTTATTCCTGTATCGATAACTGATTTATCAGCAATTTTATATTCTGGAATAATAACAATTGTTGGCTTGCCAATAGTAGCTTTTGGATGTTGATAAGGTGTTTTTTTAAGTCCCCTAGAAACTATAAGGCGTATATGAACATCCGAGCTCATATTATTTTTCTTTAGCGTACGCATTACCGCTTCTTTTATTTCTTCTCTAGATAAATGAATATTAAGAGCAAGCGCACTTGCCCCGGAGAATAGCCTATCTAGATGTTTTTCAAAATGAAGTAATCTGCCATTATTTAAGCGAACACCCTCCCACACACCATCACCCAAAAGAAAACCGCTATCAAGGACAGATATTTTCGCTTCATTGCGATGAAAGAAGGAGCCGTCAATGTAAATTTTGACATCTTCATTCCTAGGGTCATCGTAATAATCGTGTGTCGTGGGCATAAGACTTAACTTGCAAACAAACTAATCTTTGACTTTTTCTTCCTGAAGGGGAACTGTAGGTAGTGATAAATTTTCTGTGGATGGTGCAAGAGATCCATCTTGTTGCGCATCTTCAACCACAGAGCCCGCTGAACCAGAACTAGGAGAAGAAATCAAACTTATTAATAAAGCCAAACCCATAAAGATACCTGCTAAATAGGTTGTGAGCTTGCTTAATGCATTCCCTGCGCTTCTTCCACCAAAGATTGCATTGGTTGTTTGGCCACCAGAAAGACCTGAAAGCCCTCCCCCTTGACTTGCTTGCATTAAAACGACTACAATTAATAATAGACTAATAATTGCGTGTAAGGTTATTAAAAAACCAATCATAAAGACCTCTTAGTATTTTTAGTTACATTTTTAATTATTTCACAAAAACTTCTGGACTGCAAACTAGCTCCACCAATCAGAAAGCCATCTACGTTTTTTATATTAAACAGCTCCGATGCGTTTTCCGCATTTACCGAGCCACCGTAAAGTATTGGTATATGATTTTCAAATAAATTTTTCAAGGTTTCATTTATAAATTTATGGGTGTCGTGGACTTGCTCTGAATTTGCCGATTTACCAGTACCTATAGCCCATACCGGCTCATATGCTACAATCAATCTGTCAGATTTACTATCAATATCATTAAGGGCAGAAATTAATTGTTTTTTTAAAACTTCAGAAGTTTTTCCAGTCTCTCTTTGATCAAGCGATTCTCCAATGCAAACCACAGGACATATACCCACCTTAAGTGCATTGTGAATTTTTCCATTTATCTGCTGGTCTGTCTCCAAAAAATATTGCCTTCTTTCTGAATGTCCAATAATAGCATATTGCACATCCAAAGACTTTGCCATGTGAGCAGAAATTTCCCCTGTAAATGCTCCATTTTCTTCATGGTGAATATTTTGAACCCCAACACTATATCCACTATTTTTTAGCTTACCACTAATAGCGCTAAGTGCTATAGATGATGGAAAAAAAATAACTTCAGAACCATGAGGAGATGAGCCATCTAAAACTTCATCGATTAATCTCATGCCTTCATCAACATTTAGGTTCATCTTCCAGTTAGCTGCAATTATGGGATTCATTAAATCAAACTTCCAGAGCAAATATTGCCGGTAAATTTTTTCCGGATAAAAGCTCAATTGATGCTCCTCCACCGGTTGATAGATGTGACATTTTATCTTCTAAATTAAATCTTCTTAACGCTGATGCTGTATCCCCACCCCCCATAATACTTACTAAACCATTTTGAGTGCAAGAAGCTATATGATTCGCAATCGACTTAGTTCCATTTTCAAAAAAATCAGATTCAAAAACACCCATAGGGCCATTCCATATAACCGTTTCAGATTCAGAGATATGTCTTGAAAAAGACTCAATAGTTTTTGGACCAATGTCCAGCCCCATTTGGGTTTGAGGTATTTTGGTAATATCGTAAACTTTTTGCGCAGAGCCGTTATCAACTGAAGTTGAACAAACGACATCTTTAGGTAGAAAAATATTTTTCTTTGATTTTGCCTTATTAATCAACTCAGCAGCTGATAATACTTTAGATTTATCTATAATAGACTTACCCACTCCAATACCGCGCGCTTTAAGTAGCGTAAACGCCATTCCTCCACCAATTAATATCTTATCGGCAATACCGATATAATGATCTATCAAGTCAATTTTAGTATCAATCTTAGCGCCTCCCAAAAGCAAAGTCAATGGTCGACCTGGTTTGGATAATACTTTAGATAAAAAATTCAACTCATTTTCTATTAAAAACCCAATCCCTTTTCTTGAAAAATGCTTTGCAACGCCAACATTGGATGCATGAGATCTGTGGGCAGTACCAAAAGCATCATTGATATAAATGTCCCCATGCTTTGCTAGCTTAACACTAAAATCATAATCATTTTTAACCTCTTCATCATAAAACCTTAGATTTTCAAGCATATGAATCTCACCAGGCTTAAGCCCAAGTGTGACATCGTGAGCATCTTCTGATATGCAATCACTGGAAAACTTAATAGGCATTTCTAAGCAATCCGCAAGTGCCTCTCCAACAGGCATAAGGCTAAAGTCTTGATCTTTTTTGCCTTTTGGGCGCCCCAAATGCGATGATAGCACTATCTTTGCACCCGCATCAAGGCAAAATTTAATCGTAGGGAGTGTTTGTCTAATGCGGAAATCATCTACAACTTTTTCATTTTCAATAGGAACGTTATAGTCTACCCTAAGAAGGACTGTTTTATTTTTCAAGTCAAACGTTTTTAATGTTTTTATCATCGCTTTTACAAATATGAACGGCTATCAGATCAATAGGATTATTTTTAAGTTAAAACAGCTTTGAATTTACACATAAATATATACAACAGGGTATAAATGAACCTAAATTTTCATTATGCCATTAGATACAAAAGGGTCAATTAATTTTCAAGATTTGATGCTTCATAGAATCCATGAGATTCTACTAGTTGCTAGTCCATACGATGCATTTATTTTAGAAGAAGATGGAAGACTTACGCAGCAAATCTTATATGAATACCTAGGGATGAATCTTTCTTACGCCCCAAGAGTATGGCATGCAAAAAATGCAAAGACAGGCTTAAAGCAGCTAGCGCAGCGTAGCTATGACCTTGTGATTGTTATGATGCGTATTGCAGATATGGATCCTATCACTTTTGGTGAAGAGGTTAAAAAAAACTATCCAGATAAACCTGTAATACTTTTAGCCTTTGATGAATCTGAAATTTCAATGCTTCCACAGAAACGGCTCTTAGAAAATATAGACAGAGTATACATATGGTCAGGCAATGCAAATGTATTTCCAGCAATTATTAAAAATATTGAAGATAAAATGAATATCGAAAGAGACTATAAGATTGCAGGTATTCGTTCAATAGTAATGGTAGAGGATAATCCAAGATATTATTCAATTATCTTACCATTGATTTACAGAACAGCACTTAGCCACGCAAGAAGTTTAATAAGCAGGAGCTTATCTGATACAGATCGTCTTTTATTATTTAGAGCAAGACCTAAAATTCTTTTAGCATCAAACTACGAAGAAGCAATAGATATCTATGAAAAATACCGTCATAATATATTGGGATTCATTTCAGACATACAATTTCCAAGGAGAGGTAAATTAAACCAAAATGCTGGACTAGAGCTTACTAGGCACATAAGAGAGAATGATTCAGATATGCCTATTGTTCTACAGTCTACAAATCCAGAACACGAAGAAGCTGCACTAAGCTCTAATGCTACCTTTATCTACAAAAAATCATCATCATTAATTCAAGACCTAAAAAACTTTATAGTTAATAATTTTGGCTTCGGTGATTTTATTTTTCGATATAAAACGGGAAAAGAAATCACTAGGGCAACAAATATGGATGAATTTCAAAAAGAACTCCAATCGCTTCCCAAAAAATCACTGCAATACCATGCATCAAAAAATCACTTTTCAAATTGGATAGCAGTGAGAGGTGAATTCAAACTTGCTTCACAACTTAGAAAGATAAAGAGTAGTAATTATAGTAATTTAGATGATTTACGTAAAGTATTACTTGATAATATTAATTTGCAAATGGATGAAAAGAAAGATGGTAAAATTGTTCAATTTGAGCCCAAAACAACCAGTAAGGAATTAAGCTTTGTAAGAATGTCTACCGGATCTCTTGGCGGTAAAGCTAGAGGCTTAGCGTTTGCAAGCAATTTACTTAAGAAGGCAAAATTAGATTCTAAATTTTCCGATACAATTATTCGCGTTCCTAAGATTGCTGTTATTGGAACTGATGAATTTGATGAGTTTATGAGTACAAACAATCTCTGGAAAACAGCGTTTAATGATAAAAAGTCTGACAAATCAATCACCAGAGCTTTTTTAAAAGGATCTTTATCAAAAAATTTACGATCCACTTTAAAAAATTATCTCAATAGCGTTAAATATCCTTTAGCTGTACGATCATCTAGCCTTCTCGAGGACTCTCAATACCAACCTTTAGCGGGAATGTATTCTACCTATATGCTCCCTAATAAAGATAAATCTAAATCTATAAGACTTGATCAGCTTGAAATGGCTATAAAACTAGTTTATGCTTCTACATTTTTAAATGAACCCAAAGCGCTTATTGAGGCTTCTGTCCACCACCATGAAGAAGAAAAGATGGCCGTTATTATTATGGAGCTTGTTGGTAAGACGCATGGAGATATTTTTTACCCTAGTGCTAGTGGATTAGCGCAAAGCTTTAATTACTACCCTGTCTCATATATGAAACGAAATGAAGGTGTTGCATATCTTGCTCTTGGTCTAGGGAGAACTATTGCTGAGGGTGAAAAATCTTTGAGGTTTGCACCAAAATATCCGGGACTTATTCCGCAATATTATTCGGTTAAGTCTA
>Ga0208277_1000204_pt1 | contig 35716 bp, 17 predicted proteins | sample ETNtaG_5_FD_185782 | JGI IMG/M metagenome (GOLD analysis project Ga0208277, IMG submission 185782) | Marine microbial and viral communities from oxygen minimum zone, Eastern Pacific Ocean - ETNP201406SV205 (SPAdes) (version 2) | ecosystem: Environmental > Aquatic > Marine > Oceanic ...
TGGCAACGGCAACGGCACTGGCAACGGCAACGGCACTGGTACTGGAAACGGTACCGCCAACCTTACCGTTCTGTCAAACATTCTGATGTATGGAAACAGCTACACCTCTTCGAACAGCCTTTCTGGTTTGCTTGAATCACTCGGGGTGGTCAATGTAGATGCAATCGCTCCAGGAGGTAAGAGACTTGCAGAGCATTGGGACGACGCTAATACCTCGATGCACGCTTCAAACACCACACTTCGAAATCCAAATATTGATTGGGACTATGTCGTATTACAAGACCAAAGTCAAGTGCCTGGCTTCTATCGAAACAACACCTACTGGATCGACAGCAAGGATGGTGCTGTTGGGTTCGGCAACGCTATCGATGACGAGGGATCTGAAGCCGTGCTCTTCATGACATGGGGCCGTCGAAATGGCGACCCAACCAATCCAATCTTGTACTCGAACTTCACCGTCATGCAAGAGCGATTGGAGCAGGGGTATATCGATTACCGAGACAACATGACTGCAGCTGGTTCGACCGTATGGGTTGCCCCAGTTGGTCTGGCCTTCCAACACATCCACGATGACGTGATGGCATCGGGAATCAATGCTTCATTGAGCGGCAATCTCTTTTACGATTTGTACACAAGTGATGGAAGCCACCCCTCATTGTCAGGAAGTTACCTTGCTGCTTGCGTGCTCTACGCTACGATGACCGGGGAGTCCCCCGTCGGCTCGAATGACACTGTTGGATTGAGTAGCACTGTCAAATTACAACTGCAAGAAGCAGCGGCTGCGACCGTGTTCAACGAAACCTCACATCTCGATTACCCATGGTCATCAACCATCACTGCATCCTCGAGTTCACGCGGTCTTGGCGGTGGGATTCCATCAGGATGGAATGTGCAATGGAGCGATGACCAAATCACGAACATGGCAGCTGGCTCGTCCCAACAAGCCACTCTTGAAGTCACGGTCCCTGCTGATGTGACGCCAGATTACTACGGATTCAGGTTGTTTGCAGGTTCAACTCAAGGCAACACAAGCACGTCAACTGTATTTGTGGTCCACGTGGCACAAGACCACAGCCTAAGCATTACCTTCCTTGATCAAGATTCAGACTTCATCCCAGGTCAAACCACCAACACAACAGTGTCTGTAACCAACACCGGAAATGCTGAATCTGATTTCGACTGGAGCGTTGAAGCGCTGAGTGGAGTGTGTTCATTCGGACTGCCAGATGCGTCAAGCATGGGGCTTTTACCCGATGCAACAATTGAGGTGACAATTCAAGTCGACATACCTGCGACAGCAACCATTGCTGATGCGTGTACGTTCCACTTCGAAGGTTCAACACAGGAAGGGACCCAAACCATTGTTGCCGGTTCGGACTCATTCACAATCGATGTTGACGAATTCGTTGACTTCGAACTGGTCGCAATGACAAGCACTGTCGAAGTGGAACCAGGAACGCCATCAATCTACACCATGAGGCTGCACAATAATGGCAGTGAGGACCGGACATTCAACCTCCAAGTTGATTCCACAGATGGACTGAGCACCACGATCGTTTCACCTACTGACATCGTTATTGTGGCAGGGGAAAGCGGAACATGGGACATCGAAACGACCGCTGATGAAGGAAGCGTTGGCACCTATCTGCAAAACTTCAGTGTCTCAAGGAGCGGTCAAACAAGCACGTCTTCAGTGAACATCGATGTTCTTGCCATCTCCCAAATTACACTTGACGGGCCAATCGACGGACGAATTGTGATGCAACCAGGAACGACAACTTCGACCAGTTTCGCTCTTGCCAACACCGGTACAAGAGAAGTTATTCTCATGGCATCACTCACTGGCCTACCTGCATCCGCCCAAGCAGAAATAAGCCACTCATCGCTGATTCTAGCGGTTGGTGAAACAACACATGTTCACGTGAACCTCACGCTTGATACAAATGCCAATCCTGGAAGCCACGCACTCGAATTTGGTTTCACAGGCACTGGAGCATCGGCACAGGAAGAAGTCGAGTTGCAAATTCAAGACCGATTTGATGTTCTTCTTTCCAGTACGGGAAGTCAAATTGTCGCAGGACCTTCAAACAATGCAACAATGAACATTGATGTGACCAACTACGGCACTTCAAGTGATGTATTCCAGCTCAGTATCATCGACGACTCGGAAGCAGGTTGGTTCGCCTACACGCTCTCCACAACCTCGGTATCGCTTAACGCTGGAGAAACAACAACGGTTCAACTCGGCGTTCGTGAAGTGGCTACTGGAGCCACAACAAATGGATTGACTGTGGCACTTCACGCTGCTTCAAGCAACGATCCTTCAAAGACAGATCATCTGAACATCACCGTAAGGCCTCAAGTCGCAGGCGCAGAAATTACTGTGAACGCCGACGATGATGAAGCACAGCCAGGTGCTGCGATCCAAGGCACAGTGGTCGTCAAGAACACAGGGACTGCTTTTGACAAACTCTTACTGACAACTGTTGGCATGGATTGTGGAGTTACGACCCTCTTCGAATTGGAGGCAGGCGCCTCATCACCAGCCGTACCATGGTTGTGCACAATCGACGAGAGCGCCCAATCTGGTTTAGCCAATCTTGATTTCCGTGTGAGCAGCACATCACGAACCGATTATGTTCAAACTTACACTGAAATTTACACCGTAGAACCGACCTTCTCCAACGGCAATGTCCTCGACATTACGACAGATTCCACCTCATACACCATCCCATATTCAGGAGGCACAAGCGTTGTCGTCACAGTCACAAACCTTGCCAACACCCAGGTCAGTGGGCTGTTAAGCTACAACGGGGAAGGAACGGGAATGGTGATTGAAGAATGGGTACGACTTTTGGATAATCAATCGGTCAACACCTTCGAACTTGCACCGTTCGCCACGGTTGAATTTATGCTGACGCTGACTTCAAACATTGAAGCTGATGAAACGGCAAACCTCATCCTCAAGGCCACCTACCAAATTGACACAACCACTGGATCAGAAGAATCCGACATGTTTAGCGTCAGTATATCAGGCCCTGCAGCGCCACCACAAGGCGTGACACTGCCACTCGGCATCCAACTTGATCAGAACACGACATTGAACGCTATGCTTGGTGGTTGGGCGTTTGCCATCCTGCTTCTGTCAATCATCTACGCACGACGAAATCGTAAGGGGGACACCGAACAAGCTGTCGTGGAAGACCAAGCCGAGGAGGTTCTCGAAGAAGAAACCGAAGAAGAAACTCCGCTTGGTTTCAATGAATGTCGAATGGAAAACGGAAAGGTGACCTGTCCATCGTGTGATGCTCGACTTGGCGTCCCTCGAGGCAGTGAAGCACCATTCCGCTTCACATGTCCAAAGTGTCAGACAATGATTCGTGTGGTCGAGTGACCCTTCACTCAGTTGTGGTTCTCTGGGCTACCAAGAGAAATGCTGTGTGGCCAAATGGTCCGTTGACCGGTCGCATGCCACCTTTTGATGCCTTACCCCATTGCCGTTGCATGAGTTCTCCGGCCCATTCCACATCAAGCCCGGCACCCTCACACGCCTCCCATGCCAGTTCGACTTGACTGGTAACTGGACAATAGCAAGCGATCCTTCCTCCAACAGCAAGAAGAGGCGCGACAGCAGCAATGGCAGATGGATGCTGAGGTAAATCGAGAATGATACCGTCAAAGGTTGCAGCATGTTCTTTGATCTGTGAAACAACATCTTCGATGGCGCCTTCAATATGACAGTGCTTAGGAAATTCAGACCAACTTTGTTGCGCCCGTAACATGTTCTTGAGGCCGACATCTGCGTGTTCGGAACGTGGTTCAACAGTGACGTGGAGGCCTGATGCGCCAAGCGCTCTTGCGATATGCATAGAAAGTCCTGCGGAACCCAGACCAGCTTCGAGGATGGCATCACCTGAACCGATACCAAGCATGGCGACAAAGAAACCGGCATCTTTTGCGCTGATCGTTTGGGCTCGACGCACCATACCTTTGGAAAGTTCGGGAAGACGGGGTGGCATCCTCCTCAATTGCTTTTGGCCGATGGAGATGATGGAGCCGTAGGGAACGCCTGCAATGGTCTCGACAGCATCAAAGACACCTAAGCCCTTGACTTTCTTCACACCCTCCGTCATTTCTACGACGTGAACTTTACCTTCGGGTTCGACCAAAACGGCCCACTTGTCGTTGTCCATGATGCGCCGAGTTGCTTTCCGGCTTCAACTCTTTGTCACCGAATGGGAATTTTATTAATCGGGTTTTTTATTTAAATTTGAATTTTTATACCATTTGACCGCAGTATGCACCTAATAAACAATAGTCGTGGGAGGGGTTGGTATAAATACCATCCAGTATCTTTGGAGGGTATGAAGATGTCCACCCGCCTTCTCGCCCTAACGATTGTCACGATTTTTGTCGGTAGTGTCCTCGCTGGATTTACCGCAGACATGAACCCATTGGAAGTTGAAAAAACGCTGGAAGAAGAGCCTGTTGTCTACAGTGCAGCCACCTCTCCAGGCCACGTTGTCTTCGCCCAATACATCTCATCTGACAACTGCCCTCACTGCTACAAAGCAGGCGGCGGCTCAGCATCCCACCACCAACTCAAAACCGATTTCCCTGACGAATATGTGTACCTCACATACATGTCACAATCCTACGGCCAAACCAACAGTGCTCGTGCTGGAAACGTCGCTCCTTACCAGTGGCAGTGGCCCAGTGGCGGTGCACCTGATGCCTACTTCGGCGACCGAACCGACAGGCGAGTTTCTGGATCTGGTGCAAACTACGACACCTACGACAACGAATTCTCCAGTGGTGGCGGTATGCACTCCACCGTCAACGATTACAGTATGTCCGCAGCCATTTCCCCAAATGGCGGCACCTTTGACATCGACATCTCATACAAGTACACAGGCTCTGGAACCGCAGCATCGAACATGAAACTCTACGCCGCAATTGTCGAAGAGGAATGCACCACATACACCTATTCGAGCAGTGGAAGTTCACTTGCTCACGGCTACAATTGCTGGATGGGCTGGTTGACTGCAGGTGACACCTACAAGACCTCAAGCAGCGGGTCCGGCTCTGCGTTCGCAAGTATCTCACCTTCTTCGTCCCAACAATCGCTTTCATGGACGACCGTTCCTACAAGCTTGATTCAAGGCGGCACTTCAAACGCCATCGTGCTTGCTGCCCTTATCAGCGGCAACCAAGTCAGCGTTGGTGGCTCAAGCCCTCACGTCTACCATGCCGTTGACTCGACCATGGGACCAAAGATGGACCTCGCACCGTCTGGCCTTACAGTGACCAACCCTAACGGTGGATCTGCCTATGTGATCGGTGACACAGTCACCCTTGACACCACCATCCGCAACATTGGAGACCTTGACTACAGCGCTGGAGGCAACATTGAATTCTTTTACAAGAATGGTATCAACGAAATTGCCATCGATACGAAGTCCCTCAACAACCTGAACATTGGTGCATCCCAAACAGCATCGGTCTCCTTCGATACTTCATCCCTCCCAACCAATGGCTGGAAAACTACCTTTGGCGTCAAATTGACCGGTCTTGTTGATGAGACGCTCAGTGCAAACAACGTGGCTCAAACTGAACTCGACCACGACCGTCCGCCACTCGCTAAGAAGGCTCAAGTCGAAGGCGACAACATCATCGCACGGGGTACACAGTTCAACATTCTCGCAAAGGGCGATGCCGATGACAACGTTGACACGATCGACAGCATGAGTTTCAACATCGAAGTCTCACCTACAGGCATGAACCAATGGTCCAGTGCCATCGTTTCTGGCGGTGAAATGGTCATGTACCCTGGCTCACCGAGCGAAGGCCGAGCTTACCTTCTCAGCCCCACTATGGACATGGCGTCTGGATGGTATGACATCCGGTCTCAAACCGTAGACTCACGAGGTCAAACAAGCGATTGGATCGTCACAGCAGGTACCGACGGATTCAAACTTGCCAATGGCATTCCTTCGATCGTAGCAGAACCAATTCCATCTGTGCTCTGTGACATCACAACGAAGATCGATATGACCGGCCATGTTTCTGACCCAGAGACGGCTTTAGAGAACCTCGTCATCACATCAGACAGCCCTGCATTTGTAGCATGGTATCCAACAACGACAGAAATCGAAGTGAATTTCGCTTGGAATGAACTCAATGGTTGCCCTCTGGGTCAACAAGGGATGGAAATCCGAGTGGATGACGGAGGCGACTACTCAGAGGCAGGAGAACTACCATATGGCACACTCTTGTTTAACATCCTCGAAAACGGACAACCTCGCTGGGAAGGTCTTCCAACTCAAACCATCGAGGAAGGTGGCAGCGGAATCATTGACTTGCTTCCGTTCCTCTCCGACACGGATGACACTGGCCAGCCAGTGAATGCAAATACCCTGACTGTCTCGATGGTGAGCACAACCAACGATGAGGTTGTGACGTTCACCCTCGACGACTATGCACTTGCTTTCGAAGCCGTTGATGAGGATGTCAATGGCCAATCCATCGTGACGCTAAGGGCGAGCGACGGTGAACAGATTTCAGAACAAACAATGATTGTTCAAATCAACCCGAGCAACGATGCGCCACGCATCAATCTGGAAAACATCGAAAACATTCAACTCAAGAGAAATGAGCAAATGGTCATCGACCTTGTTTCTAGAATTTCGGATATCGATAACCCAGCAGAGGAAGCATTCCTCACGGTGGCGTCTTCTGAATCAGGTGGTGCACGATACAATCTGCTTACTGGAATGATGACCCTTCAATTCGAGCAAGTTGGCGAACAAACCGTAACGCTTGAAATCATGGACAAGTACGATACCAACACCTATCAGATCATTGTCAATGTGTATGATGCACTGCCCTTGGAGATTTCAGTTGTCGATGATGGCACCGGTCACATCTACGCTGACATGACCAACACCTATATTGGACAAACACCAACGGTCACAATGACACTCACTGAAAACGCTCCAGTCTTCACCTACATGAAGGCCACATGGAACGTTTGCAATGAATTGACAGGTACGTGTGACGGTTTGCTTTCCTACGAGATGGATGTGAGTCAATCCTCGACTGGCTGGACCAATGTGCTCGATATGCCATCCCTTGTCTTTGAAGGACAATCGGCTCGTGAGGATGGTTCCCGAGACCGAGATTACTACGAAGTTGAGATGACCGCAACGGACAGTGCAGGAGACGATTTCAAAACGATGAGCAAACTCAAGTGGACCATTACTGAAACTGCACCAACACCAGCAGAGATGGACGATTCAACACTTGAAGCACACATATTCAACCTCAAAGCAACAAAGGCTGCGCTTCAGGGCAGCATTGCCGAGTCGTCTGAAGACACAACCGAACTCGAGGCTGAACTCGCTGAAGTTGAAGCTAAGTTAGAATTGGCATGTGCAGATCCACGTTCTGAATGCCCAACTGAATCAGCAGCAGGATCCAGCAATGAAGAGGCTTCTCAAGAACTCCCAATGGAATTGATCTTTGCAGGCATTGGTATTCTTATCGTCGCTCTTTTGATTGGCCTCATGATGACTCGCTCCGGCGGCAAGGATGAAGTTGAACACTGGAATGCAGGTATGGTGCCAGCAAACGACATGGTTGCTAATTCCATGTATGGCGGCACTCAGGAAATCTTCCAAGCACCAGCGCCAGTGGTGCCTCAACAACAGTATGCTGGCCCACCATTGCCGGCAACAGGCCTTCCTCCAGGATGGACCATGGAGCAATGGGCTTACTACGGACAAAAGTACCTTGACGACCGGAATTAAGTTGATGGAACGCCACCATCTTGATACATGGTGGATTCTAAACCCATAAAGGGGAGTAGCGTGGAGGACATACCGTGACCGACGACATTGTTGAGGAGGATTCGTCCCCCGAGGCCGCACAGGAAGTCCCTGTGACGGAGGAACACAACAATCCTCCAGTTGACGATACAGAGGTCACTGTGTGGGCACCGGAACCATCAGCAGGCGGCGATGATATCATCGCTGAAAGCGTTGAGGAATGGATGAAATCTGTGAATTTTGAATCGACTGAAGATGTGCCAATCCCCGATCGACTCGTCGACCAGGTGATTGGTCAAGAAGCGGGCTCAATTGTCATCAAGAAGGCGGCAGAACAACGTCGGCACATGCTGATGATTGGTGACCCAGGTACAGGAAAGTCCATGCTTGCCCGGTCAATGACCGATCTTCTTCCAAAAGATGCCTTGGAAGACCTCCTCGTGTATCCAAACGAAGATGACGAAAACGAACCTCGGGTTCGCTCTGTGCCCGCTGGCCGTGGCGATCGAATCGTCAAACTGCAGAAGGAATCGATGCGAACTCAACGAGAGCGCTCACAAAAGATGCTCCTCATTGCTTTCGCAGCTGTTGGATTCCTTCTGCTCATCGCCACTCTACAATCTGGTGACATCATCACCCTGTTGTTTGGTGGATTCCTCCTGATGTTTGGTTACATGTTCATTCGTGGACGGCTCAGTTCCGGTGATGAAAGTCGAATCCCAAAGGTTCTGGTCAAGCATGAAAGTTCTTCGCTACCACCGTTTGTCGATGCAACTGCGACACTTTCTGGATCCTTGCTTGGCGATGTGCGTCACGACCCGTTCCAATCTGGTGGCATGGAAACACCAGCCCACGACCGAGTTGAACCGGGAGCGATTCACAGAGCTCACAAGGGTGTGCTTTACATCGACGAAGTGAACCTTCTGCGCCTCGAGGAACAGCAAGCCTTGCTTACCGCAATGCAAGAGCGAGCATTCCCTATCTCTGGACGCTCTGAGCGATCTTCTGGCGCCCTGACCAAAACAGAACCTGTCCCTTGTGACTTCATCCTGATCGCCGCAGGAAACCTCGATGCCATCCAAGGCATGCACCCCGCTCTACGAAGCCGTATCCGTGGATACGGCTACGAAGTGTACGTCAATTCTGAAATGCCCGATACGGCCCGCAATCGTCGTCGTTTAATTCGTTTCATCGCTCAAGAAGTGCGACGTGACATCGGCACAAGCCGAGAAATACCGCACTTTGAGAAGAGCGCCGTTTCGATTATCCTACGAGAAGCCCAACGCCGTGCTGGCCGACGCGGAAAACTTTCCCTCAGGCTTCGTGAACTTGGTGGACTCGTTCGCATCGCTGGTGACTTGGCTATGGAAGAGGGTGCACCGTTCACCACTGCAGCACATGTATTGGGTGCTCGCAACATCGCAAAACCACTCGAGCAACAAGTTGCCGATCGAATGATTGAACGACGACAAGATTACGCTCTTGTTGTGAACTCGGGTGAACGCGTTGGTCGAGTCAATGGTTTGGCCGTCCTTGGTGCAAACTCTGGACTTTCGGACTTCAGTGGCATCATGTTGCCAGTTGAAGCACTTGTCACCCCATCCCAAGGCGGCGGTGGTAAAATTCACGCCACTGGTGGACTTTCAGACCTTGCGAAAGAGAGCGTGACAAACGTCAGTGCAGTCATCAAGAAACTGACGGGTAAAGACATCTCAGACTATGACATCCACATTCAATTCGTCGATACGCACGGCGTCGATGGTGATTCCGCTTCCATTACGATTGCTACAGCGATTATTTCTGCGCTTGAGAGCATCCCAATTCGTCAAGATCTCGCCATGACAGGTTCGCTCTCAGTCCGTGGCGAAGTTCTGCCAATTGGTGGCGTCACCGCTAAGATTGAAGCTGCTGCTCGCTCAGGCATCAAGACGGTCGTTATTCCGCGTGCCAACCTGCAAGATGTGTTGCTCGATAGCAAATACGAAACCATGGTCGAAGTGGTCCCCGTAGATACACTGGATGAAGTGATGGAATTTGCACTCATCAAGCACGCAGAAAAGGCTGGACTTGTCGAGCGTCTAGGCTCGGTCATCGACCGATTAACGCCAGTCTCTGGCAGCCTTCCATCGGCATGATTGACAACAAAAGGTAGGTCAACCCGTACCGCTCACCCGTTGGGTACAAGAAGGCCGCGCTGTTCGCAAAGGTATGGATACCATCAACGACCAACCGATGCCGGTTGTTGATGCCAGCAAAGGCGCTCTATTGGTGCTGTTTTTGGTCACCGTGATCGACATGATTGGTTTCGGTATTGTCATTCCGTTTCTGACCTACCTTGTCGAAGATTTAACTCCGGTGAGTCAAGAAGCAAGCATCGGAATTTGGGTCGGCTTGTTGATGACCTCATACTCTGCTGCACAGTTTCTCTTCTCTCCATTTTGGGGTTCACTGTCCGATCGAATTGGCCGACGTCCTGTCCTCCTTGTGGGGCTGGTAGGCAATACCGTCTTCTTCACCATGTTTGGATTGGCCAACACATTGTGGCTCGCCCTTGCTGCTCGATTCTTGGCTGGGGTGTTCAATGGCAACCTTGCCGTAGCACGAGCGTACATCGGTGATGTCAGTAACCCTCAGCAATTAGCAACACGAATGGGCCTCATTGGTGCTGCGTTTGGCCTTGGTTTTACCTTCGGCCCGTTCATTGGTGGAGAACTATCGGACCCTGCCAGCCGATGGGCTGTCTTTGAAGGAACTATTTTTGACAGCCATCCATACCTCCTTCCGTGTGCTGTCGCCAGCCTCCTTTCTGTTCTATCCCTGTTGGTAGCGATGCGAAACTTACCTGAATCCCTACCGCCTGAACTTCGAACTAAGAAGAAGAAAAATTCTGAAGAAGGTGGCATCAAGAAAACCATCAAGAACACGAGTAAAATGATGCGCTCAGGAAGCGTATCGGTGGTGATTTGGGTGACCATGTTGTTCATTTTTGGCTTCACAATCATGCATGCTGTATTCATCCTATACACACAAATGTCGCCTGCTGATGGTGGCTTGTCCTTTAGTGAGGCAGACAATGGTCGTGTGTTTGCTTTGATCGGGATCTGTGGCATCCTTACACAAGGCGTATTAATTGGTCCTTTGACTAAGAAATTTGGAACTCGCAGATTAATCCCCATGGCGATTGTAGCCACAGGAATTGGCTTGGTCCTGATACCGTACAGCCAGTATGAATCAAGATGGTTCCATATCCTCATTGTGGGCGTATTGGTCTCAGTAGGAAATGGCCTCTTCACCCCTTCGTCTTCCTCGTTCCTCACTCGAATCGCCAAATCAGAAGGATACGAACTTGGCATGGTGATGGGAGCGCAAGAATCTGTAAGCGCATTCGCACGGATCATCGGGCCACTTACAGGTGGGTTTGTTTGGGTCCTGACGCATTCGAGAGACTGGCCATTCGATTACCATACAGCGTTCCACCTTTGTGGAATCTTGATGGTCTGTGCTGCATTGCTTTCGTTGAAATTACCTCATCTTCCCGAAGAAGAGGAAAGAACGTCTTCCGAGGGCGAATAAACTGGACTATCTTCAAGAAGGAAGGTTCCAACCCTCGGCTATGGAACATGCTACGACAGCTTGGGATAGTGGCCGATTTAATCGACGTGTCACCACCTTTGCACACGCAATGATCATCATCAGCCTCGCTGTTGTCTGGCTTATTTTGCTCAAGGGTGTATTGCAGCCATTTTTCATCGCGTTAGGTATTTATTTTGTATTGAAACCAGGGTCTGATTACCTTTCAACGAATGGATTCCCGGTGATGTTGTCGTACCTCACGATGGTCCTCCTTACGCTCTTGGTCGTGTCTTCGGCCTCCTTTTTCGCTTATCAGCAAGCAGCAGATGTGTTGGAAGACGAAGAGAAAATGGACGAGTACAACATCCTCCTTGAAGAGCGATGGCATGATCTCAAGACGGGCACTGCCTTATCTGCACTATTTGAGGATGATGAAGCGCTCGACAACTCACTCGTTGAGGACCTCGCCGAATGGGGAATTCTTGAAAATGATGAGCAGGTATCTGATGCTGCCGTAGGTATGCTTGCAGGTGTTGGATCCTTACTTACCACGAGCATTACTGTGACATTTTTCCTCATTTTCATTATTTTTGAGGCAAGCTTCCTCCCCGGTCGAATTGAACGAGCATGGCCAGGTGGTGCAAGTGAAAAGGTTCAGATCGTACGAAGTAAAATCGAGGCAAGTGTCAACACATACGTCGTTGTCAAAACCGGCGTTGGACTTGGTACGGCTGTTTGTGCAGGAGTCATCATGTTGCTCTTTGGCATAGAATTGTGGTTCACATGGGCCCTCCTGACCTTTTTGCTGAATTATGTACCCTACATTGGTTCGCTTATTGCTACGCTGCCACCAATCATTTTGGGATTGATCATACTGGAACCAGCGGGCCTCACTCTCCTCGTTTTGCTTCTTTTGACGAACCAACAAGTGTGGGGTCAGATTATTGAAACCCGTTGGGCAGGCCGAGCACTTGACCTCTCGCCAGTGGTTCTCCTCCTGGTAACTGCAATCTCCTTTGCTGGATGGGGCATTTTAGGTATGATTTTGTCCGTACCATTCGCGGTCATTGTCAAGATTGTCTTAGAGAACATTGAGGCAACACGCCCAATCTCGATTCTCCTCTCCGAACGTGCGCCATCTATTGATGAAGCATGGGATGAGGCCATGAAGGATGGAAAGTTATCTGCATTTGAAACTCAATCACTTGGCCAATTGCAGGAAGTGCTAGGTTACTCAGATCGTGAAGTGAAATTAATTTCTGGGCGTATTGCAGTCGAGCGGGTGCTCCGACGAAACAAGATCACTGACGACCAGTTGGATATCATGACGGATGTTGCAGACGAACTTCGGAACCATCAAGAATTAGCGGCTGAGGTCACATCATCTTTGCACGAGGGGAAGATTGGCAAGGAAGAGCGACCACTTCTCAAACGCTTTTTGTCTGCGATTGTTGAAGAAGAGTGATTAAAGAACCTCGGTGAGGATTTTTTCAAGTTCTGTATTAATCATCAGAATGAGGGTACCAAATTCTGGTGGAATGTTGGGGTCTTCATAGAGCTCCTCAAGTTTTGACTGCGCCATAGCAATACGTACATCAATCTTTTTCGCTTTATTGAGAAGCCAATTGTCGCAAGCCTCTTTGGCTTGTCGACGAATATTTCGAGGGACTTTTGGATCATCAATTTGATTGATCACCGTGGCCACTTGTTGAAGACGAGTTTCGATATCCATAATCACAGCCCCTTTGGTCGGTACATCTCGCTGTGTGTAGGCCGTCTTTAAGTTCATTGCCACCATCCGCACATCATGGACATCACAGAAACTGAGCTTCTTGGTTGGTCAAGGGTCTTTGTCATCGTTCTTGGCATGGGATGGGCCGCATGGATGGATCATAAAGAGAGGCGAGTGAACAATGAACATTGGCTTGTCTGGATTAAACCAGCCATCTTTCTTTGGACGCTCGACCTCATCAACCAGGGTGCTGACTGGACAATATATCTCACGGCATCCGCCGTTATTGCCTATGCAAGCGGTGCTGTGTTGGGCCGACCATCCTTGTCCGACATACGCAAAGGTTCTCGCCTTGACATGATCGTCACCTTGTGGTACGCCGTCAGCGCAATAGGAGTGGTCGCCGGTGCACTTGTCTACCAATCCACGGACCCACTTGAGGTCATTCTCGGAAACGATACGAGTCTTGGAGCACTCTGGTGGAAAACATTGAGCGTTCTGTTTGTGATTTTGATTATTGATGCTGCATGGAGACTACGTTTGCTCCACGGAGGGGCAGATGCAAAGGCGCTCATGTGGGTTGCGATCCTTATTCCGGATTGGTCCACAGTGCCTCTTCTCTGTTCGGATGCCACAAGTGTTGCCAATGTAGCACTCCCACCGAGTCTAGCGCTTCTGATGTGGGGTGGATTGAGTTTCCTTCTGATCCCATTTATTTTGCTCGCCAACAATGCTCTATCAGGTCATATTCGGAGATTTGGAGACCTCCGCCTAGCCTGGCATGCATCCCGAATCCAATTGGATGCTGTTCTCTCCAAGCATGTATGGCTGTTGACGACACTCATCGAAATGCCAGATGGTACGACAAAAACCCACCACAGGTCTCGAGCGCCACGTACCACTCCCTCACGAGAAGATTTGGAAGCATCAGTCAAGGCCCTCGAAGACGCAGGTGTTGACAAGGTGTGGGTGAGCTCAAAATTACCCTTGCTGGTCTTTTTGTTCCCAGCGATAGCACCACTTGTGTTGTTGGGTGATCCAATGGCACTCATCATGCCAATGTTTGGGCTTTGAGTGAACGCCTTAGCATCATGCGCCCTTGCGTTCTGCATTCTTAGGCCGTAGGCCCTTGTAGCTGCACTTTCTACAGCGAGTGGCTCTCCAAGCGTTGCGTGCATTGCACTTCATGCAAATCTTCACGCGAAGCAAGCGCTCCTCTGCTTCAGGGAATCGTGCCATGGCCAAGCGACAAACTCCCCCTATTTAACCACAACCGAGGTGAGCAATGTAGGACTGTGAGGCATTTGAGAAAGATGCATGGCCTATTCCCTCTGTGGAAGCAGTGTTGAAAGCCCTTGGCTTACACGCTGTGTCATGCGTGTGCTACGCCTGCCTGGCATTCACCACGACGCGAATGTCGTGGTTGTGACAGGTTCGGCCGGATCACTGCTGATCAACGCAGGCACCTCGTGGTACCAAGCACTGCAAGTCGAGCGAGTGAAAGGTCAAATTGGAGAAGAGGCAACATTGGATCGAATCTTACTGAGCAGCAAAAGGTATCCATGTTCTGGTGGAGCCAAACATATTTCTCAGAATTTTGGCGAATGTCCAGTTCACATTCACGAAGAGGGGCAAGCAGCACTGGAAACTGGAGATTTCTTTTCCACTTGGGCAAATCGGTATGACTCGGACATGCCCCCACTCTCAACAGAACCATGTGGGCCGGGGGAAATTTTTGCTCTTGGCGATGGTGAAGTCGAAGCGATTCACCTTCCTGGTTGCTCCCCTGATGAAATGGGTTTTTGGGTTAAAGAACAATCGATGATGATTGTTGGTTGTATCCTTCCAAGGGCCGACCGGCCGGCAAGATGGGACTTACCCGGCGGTTGTTTACCCGACCTGATTGAGAGTTTAGAACGCATTCAACAACGAAAACCCTCTGCTATTGTCCCCATGCAAGGGCCTGCAATTAAAGGGAAAAATCACGTTCATGATGTTCTTGAGCAGCATCTCAAATTTCTGCGTGATTGTCTTACTCGTGACGGCGTACCTCCAAAATCGTGGGGTAGGCCAGCTCCAACAGCGATGTGGTACACTTCACATCCGCCATGGCCACTTCAAGAAAAAGAATCAATTTAGGCAACCGCTGGCAAATCAAGCATCAGGGGTTGGGGCCCATCTGAGGCCAGTTGTTGCGATTCGAGGATCTTGGCTCGTCTATTTGCACGTTGCTTAGCTTTCTCTTCAAACGGCTGCCGACCATTGGTGTGGGTGGTTTGTGAACCATCCATGGAATAACTTGCTCGATTCCATCCGCTCTGGATATGTATGATTTGATCGTGTAATCTCAAACTCGAGATTGGACCATCATAAGTGAAGAGTTTCACGCCTCGGCGAGGCACATTTGGGCCAACCATCCAAACTTGCCCACCCTGAGTTGCCACGAGGAACGAGGTCTCATTTGGCGAAGCGCTGCACATTGAACGAACAACGCCGCCATCAACTGTGAATTTATCGACGAGATCGAGCATGGGCAGGGTGAGGTACGTCACACCACCGTTGGCATCACCGATGATTGCAGATTCGATGCGATTTGTTGGTCCTTTGATCACCAACATGACCGTTGCAATAGCATCGAGTTTGATTCGACGGTTGGTTCCATGGTGAGGACGCCATTGTACGAGGCCATCATCCATGGCTACAAGGCATCCGTCTGGGGTTACAAGGCTTCTGACAACGACTCTGTTGTTCATACAACTGAATTCAGGGCCGGGGGTGTACATTCATTTTGCAGACCCCGAAGGGAAAACTGAAAGTGAATCAATACGTGTCTTCGGATTTGTTGTCCTTCTTCCACTTACGGTAGCAGGACTTGCAAACACGAACCCTACCTTTGCGTTCGGTGTAGCCTCCGTCGCCCCACACATCGATGGCATTGTCAATCGATAAGGAGCGCCCTCCGAAGGATTTGTCAGCAAAACCATCGCAGCCGTTGACGCCACATGGGATCTCGCCTACTTTCTTCGATTTCTTGGTGGTTGTTTCGTTGGTTTCACCAGCGTCCGCTTTGTGCTTTCGTGCCTTTGCCTTGAAGCCCATGTGTCATAGCACCTGTGCCCGATTCAATAATGTTACCACGAGTGGAATGCTTCACTGTTCGGAAACATACCCAAGTTGGCTCAGCAAACCGTCGATAAGACGCAGGAGGCCACGAAGTGTGACTTCGGAAACATTCGCAACACCACACACCTCTGATTGTGTTCGAGGCGATCCGGATTCTGAAGAGGCTTTGTAAATCAACGCAGCGGCAACGCCCATTGGTTTCTTTCCTTGCCAGATGTCTTCGTGTGGTTGGATGGCGTTCCATAAGTGCCCGACTTGGATGTGGATGTTGGGGGGAAGTTGCAAATCCGAAATGAACTTGTCAAAATACTGATCTGGTGAAGAGATCTTGTGAAGATTGAGGCGACGTGAGACTTGACGAATCAATCGAGACAATTCCTTTTCCGTGACATCAAATGCTTGAGATATGTCTGGGATTTGACGTGGTAGATTTTCTTGCCTGGCTACAAGGTATGTGCATGCTGCAGTGACACCGGCAATCGAGCGACCTGTTACGAAGCCTTCGCCAGACAGGCGTCGGTACAAACGTGCAGCTTCCTCTTGGAGTGGTTTTGGTAGACCAGAGTTGTCACGAATGAATTGATTTGCCCGCACCAAGTTCCGCTCTCGACTCTTGCGGGTTTTCGAGCGTTCATCGATCACACGTCGACGACGCCATTCTCGGCGAGCCCGCGACGAGATCCCGTGGCGGCCGGCTGAGCCAGTGTTGAGGTCCCGTACATCGATTGTGGTGTTCAGACCTTTATCGGCAAGTGTGTAGGTCAGTGGTTGGCCAACCCTTGAACGGTCTTGGCTCCGGTCACGGTTGGTCCATTCAGCGCCCGGATCGATGACGTTTTCCTCGACGACTAGGCCGCATGCGTTACAAGTGATCTCGCCACGACTGGCGTCAAGTTGCCAATCGACAGCACCACATTCCTCACAAGGCCTCGTATGGCCTTCGAGGGTGCGTCTCACTGTATGGTTGGCGTGCTCACGCCCCCGTGTGAGTGGGGAGCTGCTGTTCATTGTGTCCGTATCGGCTTGTGTGTTTTGCTTCATCATCTCAACTCCTTGTTCAGTAGTTGAGAACCTTTCTATTTAAAACCCTGTATGGGGGTGCTGCGCGGTTAACGCATGACCACTCGTAGGATAGACGGTGTGTGTGGGGTTCTCGCTAAGTAGTAGGGAACGATGCTCAACTGAATATAAACTGTTGTTTGAAAAAACTCAATCGAAGTCAGGGCTGAACCAAACGAGAGCAAGAGTTCAAAGACGGTACGCGGTCACCACGGGACGGAGAGAGCATTATGCCAGCAACCGTCGTCCTTGGCGCCCAATGGGGAGATGAAGGAAAAGGAAAGTTAGTCGATCGTATTGCAGAACAAGCCACTTGGGTTGTTCGATTCCAAGGCGGCAACAACGCTGGACACACGGTTGTTCTGGGAGAACAAGTCCTCAAATTCCACCTTCTTCCCTCAGGCATCACGCGCAAAGAGTGCAACCTCATTTTGGGCGATGGTATGGTCGTCGACCCTTGGGTTTTGGACAAGGAATTGAACGGTTGGAAGGCCTCAACAGACGAAGACCCACGCGGTGAGCGATTGTTCATCAGCGAGCGTGCTCACATCATTCTCCCCTACCATTGCATTCTCGACGGCCAGGATAAGAAGATTGGAACCACTGGACGTGGTATCGGGCCCACATATGCCGACAAAATCAACAGAATAGGATTGCGGTTTGGAGATCTTTCCGAAGTCGACGGCGATTCGAATTGGATGGAAACAACGACGGCTCGAATGAATGCGAGCCTCGAAGCAGCTGGCTGCAAAGATCGTATTGAACAATCCAAACTTGCCGAAGACATTGCATGGATTCATGCGACGTACGCCCAAAGTATTGCCAACACCGGGCTCATGCTCGACAATGCATTGAAACTCGGCGAGCATGTGATTCTTGAAGGTGCTCAGGGTTGTCTGCTCGACATCGACCAGGGTACATTCCCATACGTTACTTCATCCGTAACCTCACGAGGAAACGCTGGTCATGGAGCGGGAATTCATCCAGGCCACGTGAATGAAGTCATTGGTATCACAAAGGCCTACATCACTCGTGTTGGTCACGGCGCCATGCCAACTGAACTCGAAGATGAAGTTGGGGACCACTTAGGTACTGTCGGGCATGAATTCGGTACCACGACTGGCCGAAAGCGACGCTGTGGTTGGTTTGATGCAGTCGTGATGCGACATGCCCACCGAGTGAATGGCTTCACTGGCCTTGCTTTGACGAAACTTGATGTGCTTGGTGGCCTTGATGAACTCAAGATCTGCGTCGCCTATGAGCTCGATGGCAAAGAGATCCTCGAGATGCCAGCAAGCGCCACCGCTCTGGCACGCTGCAAACCGATCTACATCACCATGCCGGGCTTCCCTGGACACTCCTTGCAAGAATGGCTGGGTATTGCCAAGAAGGCAAACGAAGAGGGGGCTGGCTACTCAACCCTTCCTTCTGCAGCACAACTTTACATCAAGAAAATCGAGGCTTTAGTCGGCGTTCCATGCACCAGTATTGGTGTTGGACCAGATCGTGACGCTACCATTGACATGGCGAGTTGAGGATTTCTCACAGTCAGTTCAAGGTGAAGACTCAAAAAGGTGAGGCTCAACCGTCGGCTTACAGGGGCGTATAGCTCAGTTGGAAGAGTGCTTGGTTTGCAACCAAGATGTCGTGGGTTCAAATCCCACTACGTCCACCACCCTGCTCAAACAGTGCGAACTCCGTTAGGTTTGGACTCACAAGACCCGCCAATGAACACAGTCCACGAAGTGGAATTTTCCTGTTTCCGACGGCTATTCACCATCCTGCATACACTAAATTATATCCCAAGTCGGCATCCCGACCACTATACGACCTATTGATGTCGTAAATCGGGGGGATTCTCATGGTCGGCTCAAACATCGAATCGTTTATGCAATCTGTATCGGATGACATAAAGACGACACTCAAGCGAACCATAGGCTTAGCAGGTGTCGTCATCATCTCTCTTTCGGCCATGCTCCCCGGTATTTTCGTAACGCCGACATTCGCTGCTGAAATTATGGGACCTGGAATTTGGCTTGCGTACTTACTGGCTGCCTCGGTTGTGTTACCTGGGGCACTCTCCAAATCTGAACTCTCTTCGGGGATGCCGACAAGCGGTGGCTCCTATGTGTTTCTTCAGCGGACCTATGGCCCACTGATCGGAACCATCAGTGGCTTGGGATTGTGGATGTCATTCCTGCTTAAATCAGCATTTTCGCTGATTGGTTTCTCAGCATATTTCATCGTCGTCACCGAATACTTTGACGTCGAGATGGAACTCATTTGGCTCTCGATGAGTGCTCTCGTGTTGATCACCATTGTCAACCTCCTTGGCGTGTCAAAAGTCAAGGCCGTGCAGACCCCCATTGTCATTATGACCGTGCTGCTTCTTGTCGGCCTGTGCATTGCCTCATTCTTTACCGGCGATTTCGATGCGAGCATCCCAATCGACGGTGCACTGGACGCAAGCGGTTGGGAACTCGCCGAAGCGGCTGCATTTGTGTTCGTTGCTTATGCCGGAGTCACAAAGGTAGCAGCGATTGGAGGAGAAGTCAAAAGCCCCGAGAAAAACCTCCCAGCCGGCATCCTCCTCTCACTTCTTATCGCTACAGTGCTCTATTCTGCCATCGCCTTCCTTATGATGGCGACCATACCTGGCGAGTGGTGGATTGTTGATGGGAAGGTTGTAGAGAATCCAATTTACGAGTTTGCTCGGGTCATCGCAGGCACAGAACTGGGTGTCATCGCTGCAGCATTGTCGGTGTTGACAATGATTTCAATGGCATTGGCGGGGATCCTTGCATCGTCGAGATTTTTGTTTGCTATGGCGCGAGACAACTTGCTTCCGCAAGCCTTGGAAGAAGTCAATATCAAGTATGAAACGCCACATTGGCCGATTCTAGTAACGGCGTTAGCGATGGGGCTGGCTATTTTCTTTGTCCCGCTCAAGGACGTCGTCAAGCTGGCATCTGGCTTCAAAATCATGATTTTCATTATGATCAACAGTTGTGTCATTATCCTTCGACGAACAAGTACAGAACATGGTTGGAACCCTCAATACAAGAGTCCGATGTACCCGGCTATACAATTCTGGGGGATCATTGCAGGTGGATTCCTCATCGCCTTTATTGGCAGCAAGGCCTTCATCGGCGGAGCAGCCGCAATTGTAGCGGGTTCTGCAACGTATTACCTCTATGGAAAGCAACATGCAATTGCTCAACAAACACCGATTGCTTCATTCCGAAAGCAATTCCAATCAAGCACTCCAAGTCAGCACCATAACCGAGTAACGGCATTCCATGCAGCTGATTTGGGAGGAAAGAATCACCTCACGCTACGTGAATTCCAAAACGCGCTGAAGGCACTTGGATTCAAGTACACCTCGGATGAATCGAGATGCATCTTCCATAATGTAGACCTTGATGAAAATGGAGTCATTGACATTGATGAGTTCTTTGATTCATTCAACCTTGAACAGGAATAGAATCAAACTCACCTCCCGATGGTCGGTGAGAGGTGTTCAAACAAGGGCCTCGAACAATTGAAACCATTGTTTGAAGGGAATCAACAGTGAGTTCATGACGAAATCAAACCATATGGTGCTCGACCAGCATATGGTTGCTGCAAGGAGATAGGCTACGCCTGTTTCATCTTCGTTTGGGTGGAGGTTGGTCATCTCACTTCACCCGAGTCCATGAGCCATCTTCACCGACGTTCCAGAATTGTATTTCTTCACTGACATCGACATACCATCCCGACTGGCCTTGGACAGACCCGGGGGCGGCTTGCATCACGCCAACTTCAGCAGCTTGCGCAGCAAGGGTTGACTTCAACTCAGAACTGAGGTCGATGTTCTGATCAGCAGATGGACCTTCATTTGCCTTAGAGAGAACCTCTGCTTCGCCATCGTCGAGTTCGTCGTCATCCTCGTATTCACCCTCGTCTGATTCAAATGCATCCTCAACCCATTCGTCGTCGTCCTCGGCGAGGTTCACACGACGGACAAGAACAACAAGAGTCACCAAAATGAGGCCAAGCAAGAACGATGCAAGCGTCATTGCAGTATTTGTCGAACCAACTGCACCTCCAAGGAGCACCGGTTCTACATCGAAGAAACGCTGAGTAATGAGCCCGTTCCAGTTGACCGTGCATGAACGGTCATCGCCTGCAGAACTGACGTCGACTTCCCACGTATCACCCGTGACATACTTTGCTTTGCCAGCACTGCACGAGATTGAAGTGTTGTCTGGTTCGACGAGGACTAAATTGTCGTATTCATCGACCCCTTGCAACTGAAGGAGAACAGTATCGCCTTGAGCGATATCAAAGCCATCAAGTTCGGCAAGGATGCGAATAGGTTGACCTGGTTCAATGAGCAAATCAATGACATGAGTGGCAGCCTCAGAATCGAAAACAAGTTGGTAGGTGCCAGCGGTTCTGCCGGTGAACTCCCAATATCCATTTCCAGATGGTGAGGCTTCAAGCACCCCGATGGAATCCTCCATTTGGATGCCTACGTTTGTAGCAGGTGCCATGTTTCCATGGGCATCAATGACCTGAATGTACAACTCAGAAGGCTCCCCCGCATTGACCGTGAGGCCAGACTCGTGATCTGTGACGAGGTTTCTCGCTTCACCAGCGACGACAGTGAGGCGAATCGTAGCGAAAATACCGTCAGCATTCGCTCGTATTTCGTGGCCACCAACTTCGGTTGGTATCCAATGGAAATCCGCAAGGAGGAGTTCAACTGAAGCATCTTCGCCATCAACAGTCCAGTTGAGTCCAATCGGCTCGAGTTGATTTCCAAACCCATCATAGAATTTAGGATCAAGATCGAGGGGGACATCTGATGCAAGAATTTCATTGGCACCATTGAGTTCGATGAAAGCGAGGTGCCCCGCCACTGTATTTTTCTGGAACGAAGAATCGAATCGAACGTTCGTCGAAGCATCGTACCAACTGGCTTCAACACGCCACAAGTCCAAAGCACGAGGTGCGATGGTTGCATAGCCTTCATAGGCAGTGAAATGAGTGCTGTTGCCTCCAAGCAATTCCATGGTACCGTTGACAAGCCATTTGTTGCCAACCGCATCGATGGCCCAGAAGGAAAGCGTACTTTGCTGACCAGCGCGGAGCGTGGAAGGATTGAGTTCAAGTTCAGTGTCCACAGCAATGCCATGAACCACATTCACTTCGAGGGAAGAAGCCACACCCTCGTCAATCACGTTGATCTGATGAGCACCCATTGCACCTGGGGTCCAATGGACTCGCCCATCCACAAAGGCAAGGCCTCCACTTGAAGTCGTGAAGTTTCCAAGCGGGGGCGTGAATGAACCAGTGTATCCGTTTGAATCTGTACGCGTGGTGACCAACTCATAGGATTCGCCAGCAACATACGAGTCTAAGGCCTCGACCACCGTCAATTGTGAGAGCGAGGCATCTGCAGGAACAACTCGAATCGTTGTAAACCCGGTGACATTACCGGCACTGACCGTGAGGTTCCATACCCCAGGGTAAGTTGCAGTGAATCGTCCCACTGGGCTCATGGTCCCATTCTCGGCGGTCCATGTCTTGTAGCCTGCATCAGTGTGGTTCATTTCGAATCCATACTGATCGAAAAGCTTCACCTCAAGATACACAGATTCACCACTGCGGAGGACGAGGTTGTCTTCGAATTGAAATTCATATGGATCGCCAGCTATGACCTCGACCATTTTGTTGTCTTCCATCTGGTTGAGGCGGGCACGAACGTGGACATCCCCTAATTCGGTTGGAATCCATTGAGGCGTACCGACGCCAGCATAGACGCCATCAAGGGTCCATACCACATCATTTGCAGATTTAGCATTCCCTCGTGCATCCAACAGGTTCGCCTCCAGAATCGCATTGGAGCGTGCTTGGACTTGAGATGTGACAATTTCGAGGGTTTGTCCAACGCCGGCTTGGACGGTGATGTTGAACACATCGACAAGAGTACCACTGCTTGCTTCAATACTCACGGTTCCAGCACTCCAAGGATAGAACGTGCCATCACTGGTAATGGTCCCGTTCGAACTTGTCCATTCGACTTGACCAGAGACGACGTTGTTGACCGCATCATAGAGGGTTGCTTCGAACATCGTTACTTCATCAGCGGTGAGTGTGTAGGCTGGTGATGTGATCGAGATTCTTGTGGCTGTCGAAGAACTCCTCATAGCAGAATGTTGTTCCTCTTCGAGCACGACTTGTGAAGGCAATGCTTGCCAAGCCTGAGTGCAAAATAACGCAACAAGAACAAGGGTCATCAAGGGACGGAATCTGTTGAAAACCCAGTCGTTCATAATGCTCCCTCACTCATCAACCTGTATCAAAGCAACGAATCATTCGACCCATTCGGACCATTCAGAATCATCTGGTTGGCGGTAATACCACGTGCCATTTTCATCTTCAGCCCATTCTGTACCATCGTCATCAACACGGTGGTCGGCCATCCAAGACGTGTCTTCTTCAGGCTCGGGTTCGGGCTCGGCCGTTGGCGCTGGACCTGATGGCCCTGGCGCTGGACCAGTTGGGCCTGTTCCGGGTGCTGGTCCACTTGGACCTCGAGCAGAACGAGATGGTTGATCATCTTCGTAATCATCCTCATCATCATCGTAATCGTCGTAATCAGTGTCGCCACCCCGAAGAGCGACAACCAGCAATCCAATCACCACGATGGCGATGATTGCAACCAAGACTGCACCAACATAGTAGAGAGGTCCGCCTGCCTTGAAGAAGCCACCGACATTGCCTACGACCTCGAATTCAATCGATTCGGAAACCTTGCCCGATGTCACTGTAACGGTTTGCGAGCCGCTGTCGAGGGTGACCACCTTCCAGACGCCTTGCCCTTGTGCCAAGACTTCTGCACGACCTGTGGAGTCCACATTGGTGCTGGCAGGCACAGGTATTGGGTTGTCATAGGCATCGAATGCAGAAACGGTGACCGTGAAGGTTCCCAACTGATCGACGCTGAGGTCGGATAATTCAACGATAATCGAACTCACCGTTCGCTGTGCTGCGACGGAAAGTTCCAGGGTTCCACTTGCTTGTGGTGTACTAAAGACAAGCGAATGGGCACCGGCTGTTCGAGCAAAGTAAGCATATGATCCCTCGCTCGTTCCTGCGGAGATGTCATCCACTGAACTGCTGTTTTCGGTCCATTCGACCGTCTGAGGGAAGGTGTTGCCGTCAGAATCTGTTCCCGTAATCTGGATGGAAATCTCCTTGCCAGCATCCTGAGCAAAGGTATCAACGGTCGATTCAACTGAGACTGCCACGCCGTGAAGGATTGTGACCGACACTGAATCGCTGATGTTGTATCCTGCATCGCTGATTGCATAGCCGGCAATCGTGTAGTTGCCCACACTTGTGGCTTGCCAACGCATGTTGTCAAGAACGAGGCTCGATGTGATGTCAACTGTTTCATCCGTAGCCTCATCGATGACGACCCATCGCAGTGTGCTTGGATCGATCGAGTTCGTGTCTTGATCTGCAAGGCTTGCAGAGAAATCGATGTATTCATCGGCAGTAAGGACAAAGGTATCACCTGTCGTTCCATCCGAGGCTAATGCTGACAATGTTGTTGAGATGAGGTCGCCTTGACTGACTTCAACGAACAAACTGACTTCATGAACCATGGCGCCGTCATCGTAGACTGCAAAGATGGTGTACGCATCTTCGGATGAGAGGTATGGTTGGAAGGTGACTTCATCGTTTGGAAGATCCGCACCTTCGAGCACCAATTGGTCAGTCCAAGTGCTATGGGAGAGGGTCCAGTCGGCTTCGATTGACCAGCGGTTACCCTTTTGGTCGGTTGCTTTGACCTTGACATCGATCAAATCATCAGCAGTGATTTGGAATGTATCTCCAACAGAATCCACGTTGTCGACGATGAGGACAAGGGTCACGATGGCACCTTGTTCAACAGTGATTGAAACTTGGGTCGTTTTGTCTTCATACTTGGCTTCAAGGATTTTTTGCCCTCGAGAAATAGGGTCCCAAATTGCAGGTCCACCAGCGGTCAAGATACCATCAGAGGTCTTTGTCCAGTTTTGACTTGGCAAGTAGACTGGAAGCCTATTTCCACGCACGTCAATGCGAGTGGTATTGATGTAAATACGGTCATCTGCAGTAATGGATGTCGCTGAGAGGTCGAGTTCAAGACGATCCATTTCACCGTGCCCGACGATGATGGAGAGTTGTCCAACTGCTCCACTGGTCGAGGTGAGGTTCAGCATCCAAACGCCAACATGATCTGGGAAATATTCGCCATTTTCTGTGCTGTAATTCCCATTTTCAACAGTCCATGTCAGAGAACCTGCTTCGGAGACATCTTGGATCTCATTGTGGAATTGATCATACAGAGTATGAGTGACTGAGCACCAGACACCTGCCGGGTTAATGCCTGCACAGCCTTCCAAAGTGAAGTAGGATGCAACGCCCGTGGTGACGAAGACTTGAACGGTTACGGTTTGTCCATTCCAATCCACATCAATGCTTTGAGCGCCTACTGCATATGGTAGGAAGAGGTTTCGTTGAGTCAGGTCCATGCTTCCATTGCTCGGCGTGTAGGTGATCGCTTGATTTGGAACCACATTGCCAAACTGGTCGACCACTGTTGCGGTGATGGTCATTGTATCATCTGCGGTGATTTCAGAGGCGGAACCAGTCGCCACGAGGGTTGTGGGTGCGCCGGGTGTGACCGTGACAATTTCAACCGAACATACAAGCCCGAAGCAAGCTGAAACGGAGTGCTGGCCAGTAGCGTATGGCGTGAATATACCAGTTGAGGAGATGCTGCCGTTAGAAGCAGACCACACAATCGGTGCGTTGACCGGCATCGAAAGATGATCGTATGCCGTGTAAGCAAACGAGATTGGCGTATCTGCGGTTGTCGTTGGCGCTGTTGGCGTCACATCAACGGTCGTGACATCCGTATGGTTGAGGAGGATGGTTGGGCGATGGTCTGCGAAGTCAACCATAGACTCACTTGCGATGAAGTTCGCCATCATGTCACCGCGGTTTGGTGTTCCGATAATGATCCAAGCGTTGTCATTGTCGATCAGCATACCCTGTGCTCCAATATCAAACCAAATCCAGCGGTTGGCTGTGAGGTCTGTGTCGACGAGGGTTGAAACTGGAGTTGCATCGTAATCGACACCGGCTTGCATGCCGCTTGCACCCCATGCGACGCCTGTTGAGGCATTGTTCCAGGTGGATGCTGATTGGCTCCATTGGGCGTTTGTAATGCGGTGAACATTGAAGGTCATTTGATTGGCACCACCAGCGATTACCCATGAATCAAGGTACAAGCCAAGGCTTGCAGAATGAATGCTTGCATGAGCAGGTAGCGGCACTTGCCCGTTGTCGAGGGCGAAGGTCATGTAGGCCTTTTGACCGCTGTTCTGGCCAAGGTATGTACCAACTTCAATGATGTCTGAATCGCCGAAATTGCTGTCTGCATCAACTTCACTCAAGTGAGTTTCACGAATATTGGTGTGGCCGAATTGCGTGACTTCATTCCCTGTTTGGAAGGTATAACTGTAGGTCAAATCTCCATTGTCCACGTGGCTAGGATCACCGATGGCAAACGACCAGCGTGATGATGAAGGTCCTGGAATCGATTGATTCACACCTTGGACCCACCATTGGAACACTTCACCTGTGTCAAGCGTGCTTGGGAATCTGAAGGTCGTACCGACGAATGAGGAAGTTGATTCCCAAGAACGGTACTTGTAGACGCCAGATTGGTTGGCGATGGTCACAATGTAGCCTGTAGCGCCAGTTGATGGTGCCCACGAAAGGACAGGGGTTGCATCTGGTTGCAAGACGACTCCACTTGTGTTGTACAATACCTCGCCATCCGTAGGATAGGTGAGGGTTGGTTGTGAAGGCGGTTGAATGCCATCCACGTTATCGATGTACTCGACCACAAGTTGGGGCCTCAAACTTTCATTGATGTAATCGGAGGAGTAGAACTGATGGTTGGTGTATGGCGTGCCTACCACTTCCAACATCACCGTCATGGTCATGTTGTTGTTCGCAACGTTCGATTGAGCCAAGCTGGTCAGATCCCACTCGAGCCAGCCGCTGGATGGATTCAGTGTGAGTGTCGAGCGAGTAATCTCAGTGGAAGAACAGGCCGCCGTGTTGTTCCAAGTTACGCTGGCTTCATTGAATGAAGAGCAGGCGTAAGCAGAAACTGTTGTTGCGGACGTACCAACGACATTGTAGCGATACAGGTTCAAGAGCATCGATGTTGGCGTCATTGCTGCAGGCCAAGGCATCGTGCTGAGATCGAATTCCAGCAAGATGCTGCTCTGACCGGAACCGGAACTGGAGGTACCAAGATTCAGAGTTTGAGAAGCACCCATGTTGGATGAAATTGTTGAGGAAATTTCAGCATCCGGAACCATTGGCATCAATCCAGTTTCGCTGAAGATCGAACCGCGGTACAATCCTATGGATTGATTTCCTGCTCCATCATCATAGCCTTGATCTGTTGGGATTCGGAACTTGTGAACTGGAGACCAGTCGCCGATTCGGTCGTTTTGGTCAGCACGCATTCTCCAGTACTGCCAGAAGTCGCCCTTGGACAGGTTGGTGCCGATGACCGATAGGTTTTGGACATCCCAAGTGACGTTGGACTCATTTGAAACATAATTCGAACCTGAATCATAGCAATCTGCATCAATCATTCGAGGGTTGAATGCACCACAAAGAATCCATTGTGTCTGATTGGTATCACTTGTCGACCAATTGACTGCGACTTCATCAGCGCCGCTTGGACGAGTTGCGGATAAGTCCCATAGCGTTGAACCATCGGCTGGTGAAAGAGATGACGGCATCGATGGACCCCATGGTGTGATCGTTTCATAGGTAAACGAAAGGGTGGGCCGGTCACTGTTGACGCTGTTTTCACTGCTGGCGATGTAATAGACGCCATCAACGGTTCCATCAACTTCTTCGGGTTGAAGAATAATGTTGAGGCTTTCTTGGCCTCTAAGGATGGCATGTTGAAGTATTGCAGTGACGTTGATTGAGAATTCACTCGAACCGTTCACCCAGAATCCTTCTGTCTCAGGGATTTGAGAATCAGCAGAATGGTAGGCGCCAGCGCCGAGCCAAGAGGTTGTGTTGTTTCCTGGATGTGTCCAAGAAGACGCCTCGTCCCACGAGGTAATCATCTCTGACACCGTCATGTAGACTTCGCCACTGCCTGCAACGACTGAAATGTTGAGCGTTGCGTTATTGATTTCGTAGAGCGAAGGCATTGGGAGTGTGCTAAAGTCAATTGACATGAGGGTCGATGAGCGCAGGGTGCTGCTGGATTGGCTTCGTCCTACTGAAAGGTATCCACTTGCGCCATTGTTGGCAAGTGCGTTACCCTGATCGATGGTCGTGTCAAGGGTGACCGATGGGTAATTGAGGTCGTCGATGATGCTTCCATCTTGAACTTCAATCCAAGCATGTGTTGAATCCAGTTCACCAGACACCACGGATGGAATGTAGAAGATTGTGGAATTACTTTGAGGACCGATCATACCCGAATCAATTGGTTGGACTGTCCAACGTACTGTTTGAACATCGATGTCCGATGGTGGAGTGAACTCAAGATTGTTCAAATCAAAGGCAGAAGGGGTATCGCGCGAATCATAGACAGTTCGTCCAGCCATGTCATCATCTGCATCAGCAAAGAGAATCACTCGCCATGCTGACGGTGCAGTTGCGGTTGCAGGCAGACTCCACGAAAGCGTAGGCGTGTACTCTGGGAGGACAGCGTGACTTGAGGCATCCCACATGATTGAACCATTCGCTGGTCCTTGGTTTGTACCAGCAGTGCTTGGTACGGCTGCTGTGCCATTGGTCCAGGTGAGGTTGAGCCAAGGGCGGTTTGAAGACTGCCCTTCGGATGAGGTGAATGTAATGATGTTCGCACCATTGGACCACGAAGTAATTTCATTGGATGCATAGACCATCAATGAGAGTGAAGATGCCCCGGAATCAAGCGCTGCTTGTACCGCTTCAGTTACATCCCAGGTCATCCAATCTGCACTCACAGACATTTGCAGGTCAACATAAGGACCAACGTCCACACCGAGATCACGGCCTGCCAACGCAGACCAGTTGTTTGTTCCGTCATAGGTGACGTCGTTGGCATCTCCAGTCCAGTTTTGCAAGACTGGGCGCACTGCAAGAGGTTCTCCAGTCGAGGACCCGAATTCTGAGTAGAGGTTCAGACCAGCATCGGTGACTCGAGCATTTGCTGGTTGTGGAACTGCATTTAGAGGGATTCGAATCAATGAAGCTGCTTGCCGATCATAACCAATCGCACCTACCTTCATTTGTGTTTCATCATCATGAGTTGAGGATGAACCTGAACCCGCTTCGTAGACATAGGTATCCTCGAAGTTCGGCAAGTTGAGCAGAGGCATTGCCTCTCGATGATGAAGTTCAACCGAGGCGCAAGATCCGTCTGCACATGTTTGCCATGTTGTCAAATCTGGCAGGAGGAAATGGAAACTATTGGACCAGTTTCCAATTTGGTTGGTCGCCGAAATGGCACGAACTCTCCAGTGCCATGTCACACCCTTGTCCAGAGCGTTTGCAGGCGTATATGTCGTATTCATGGTATCGAAACCTGCATCGTTCCACGAGGTTGAAATTTGAAGATCTGAAGAATCAAAGGTCGAAGTGGTGTCGAGTTGGACTGCCCATCCACCGACGCTGAGTGCACTGTTGAAGTTCCAATCAAGCGTTGGTTGATCAAGTGGTGTAAGGTCGACACCTGTACCAATAGCCCACGAACCGTTCAGTGGAGATGTAGGGACCGGATCGCTTGGGATGGCGTTTGAACCGGGAACATACACAAACGTCAACTCTGGTCGAACAGAAACTGCTCCGCTTCCAGGATACAATTGTACATCACGTGTTTGGCCGCTACCAACGCCGAGCACACCGATCATGAAGTCGGCACTTCGGTTCTCGCGCATGGCGTTTTGCACGCCGAGTGTGACGTTCCATTCCACGGTTGAACCAGAAGAATAGGCGTTCGTAAGACTCACCGAATCAAGCAGTGAGCCTCGTTCTGTGCCTTTTGCGCCCGCCATGCCCCAGTTATTGGTTCCATCATAGGTCGACCATGTAGCGCCATCTGCAGTCCAGTTGGCTTGGTTGTTTTCCCACACAGCAAGGGTTGGTGCATTGAATGGGTTGCTTCCCAGTGTAAACTCAAGGTTTGCAGACTCGACTGCATACCCTGCTGGAAGCAAGTTGGATCGCAAATCACAACTCATTAGAGCAATCGATTCGCTTGGATAGGTGTTGTACGAGACGAAGAGTTTTGATTCATCATCGTAATTTTGGCTTGGAGTACCACTGTCAATGTACGTGTCCAAACATGCCGGATACAAACCATCATTCGTTCCATTGCCGTGGCTCATTCGGAATTCGTAGCGATCGCCACCAAGCCATGTCGATTCAGAAGAACTGACTAAGAAATTCGAAGTTGACCATGCCCCGTATCGGCCGTCTGCATCGAGGTGGGCCATTCGCCAGAAGTACATGTTGCCCTTCGATAGAGCATCATTACCCGTCATGTTGAAGATGCCATCGCCTGCAGCGAAAGCAGAACTTGAATCTGTGGTGATATCCCACACACGGTCACGGAACTGCTCATCTGTAGCCATTTGGAAAGCGATGTCATAGGAATTCGAGACCACCCCGTTCCATTCCAATGATGGCGTGGTGTTGGCGGAGAAGTTGTGTCCACTTTGGTTCCAAACTGCTGCGTTTTGCGCGGGTTCAAGCAAACTCACTGCAGGAAGCGTTGTGCCACTGCCCCAAGCGTAGGTGATGCTCACCGATGGTTGGTTTGCTTCAACTGCAGCCTCGGAGGAATGGAATGTGGCCGATACTGTTCCTGTGGACGAATACGAACCATGCTCGCCTCGTGCCACAATAATGTAGTCTGCAGGATCATTGGTCGGGCTGTCGAGCCATGACTGAAGGCTGCTTGTGAACCCGAAGTCGAAGCGAGTTGCGGTTTGGGAGCCGTTAAGCCCTGTTGCCGTGGCTGATGAAGAAAATTCTCGCCCACCATCTTCCCAATCATTGCCGTTCCCGTTGGAACCTCGGTTCCAAGTGAGTTCATCCTCGATCCAGATGTTGGAGTCCATTTCGTGCATTGAGAGCATGGTAGAACCTGAAGAGGATTGTCGTTGAAGTTCGACATTGGCATCAAGAATCGTAGCGTTTGTTGGCAGACCAAGTTGGCCAAGATCCATGCGGAAGTGGATGATGGATTCCTTGTTTGAGGTCAGTGTCGCAACCATCGTAGTTTGGCTCCCGTACTTTGTGTTCCGACTCAATTGATTGGCGTAGGCATCTTCAATGAAATCGTTTGGAAGGCCGAGGTCGTCCACGTCGACATTGATCGTGGCCGTGTTATCCCCATTGTCAGTCACATCGTGAGCGGGGAGCAAGAAGGTTTCATCTGACCAAGCACTGAGCGTGCCGGTCGAATCCATCGACCTGTACCGGTAATGAATCTCGGTACCATTGTCAAACTGTTCCCCTACAGGAAGCTGGTAGGATCCCGAGGTCGCAGTGGTGGTGAATGAATTCCATAGGTTGGAGTAGTGCCAATTCAAATCGAGTTCGGACTTGAAATCTGGTGCCAAAGAGAATTGGTACTCAACAGCATCCCCTGAGAGCGAGTCGTAGGTGATCAGTGGAGCACGTGCTGCCGTGAGCAGGAAATCACCAGTCATCAATGGCTGGCCATCTTCAGCAAACGTGGAGTCCATTGAACCTCCGTTGCCTGCAGGGGTGGTTGTTGAAACAACGGTCAATGAAGGGCGACTGTTGAGGTTTTGGTTTTCGAGCATAGCACACGAGTACATAGCGCCGTTGCCGGCCACCAAAATATTGAGTTCGCTGTTGTTGCTCGCTGCTGCGGCTTGCGCATGTGCGGTGACGTTGAGGGTGAACGTGCCGTTTGCCGATGCGCTGAATGGGGGTTCCCATGCACCACGATCGCTGGCTCCATCAGCACCTTGTTCATCCCATGGAGCGTTCGCATCGCTTTGCATCCAGGTTGCTTCCGAATCGTTCCAAGTTCCAGTGCTGGCAGAATAAGCCTTGATTTCTGTCATTGAAATCGAGTCGGTTGTGCATTCGAGTTCAAGCGTGGCCGATTGGATTGAGCTTGTGGATGTCAGATTCATTGGGAAATTGAAAAGGAGGCGACTTTCCTCTCCGAATTCAGAAATTCCAAGGTCGCCGAGGTCCGATTGGTTTCCTACGGAATTGGGATTTGCATCCGAGATCACCGAATCGAACGAAGGTACATCGGTACTTGTTACGCTGTAAACGATGGCTTGGTCTCCAAGTTCACCATGATTTGGAACCGCATGGGGCACCATCAAATCGGCAAGTAGGAACATGAAGACAAGCAGAAGGGCCGTGGAGGTTCGACGGGATTCAGACGCGGCAGGCATGGGACTCATTCCACTCTCCACCTGCGCCATATACTGTCTTTTCGCTTGAATGTGATTCAAACCCGCTCCAGTCCCAATTTTTTTGTTGTGTATTTTGGTGAAAAAATCCGTTGTGACAAGGGCCAATGTTGAAGGATGCTCGCCGTCAAGAGTGCCCTATGAGCGAACTCTGGGTTGAGCGTCACCGACCACAAGCCGTGAGTGAGATTCGCGGCCAACATGCGGTCGTCCAGCGATTAGCGGTCTATTCAGAGAAGAAAGAGTTTCCACATTTGCTCTTTGCAGGGCCACCCGGTACTGGAAAAACAACCGCTGCAATGGCATTGACAAAGGACGTCTTTGGGGAAGAGTACCGCAGAAACCTTCTGGAAATGAATGCGTCAGATGAACGGAAGTTGGAGAGCATCCGTACCAAGGTCAAGCAGTTTGCGAGAACGTCCCCCTATGGTGGAGCTCAATTCAAGATCATTTTCCTCGATGAAGCAGATGCGCTCACCAATGATGCTCAAGGCGCTCTTCGAAGGATTATGGAGCAATACGCTGAGACATGCAGGTTCATTCTTTCGTGCAATTATTCTTCAAAAATAATTGAACCCATTCAGTCCAGATGTGCAGTATTCCGCTTTCGGCCACTCTCGGATGCAGATGTGAATGCACAGGTCCACCATGTCGCCAAGATCGAGGGAGTGAACCTCGAAGAGGATGCTGGAGAGGCCCTGACTCGGATTTCACAAGGCGACCTGAGAAAGGCACTCACCGCATTACAAGTGGCCTCGGCGATCAACATGCACATCACCCGTGACCTCATCTATGAAACCTCGGCGACAGCCCCACCAGAAGCACTGCATCAATACCTCATGGCCTGCAGAGATGATGGATTCCATGCCGCTCGACGTCGACTACGAGAATTACTGGATCGATACGGGCTCGCTGGTACTGATTTTGTCAACCAATTGCACAGGGAACTCTACACTGCTGATTTTTTGAACGAAGATGCCAAGTTGGACATCACCGAATGGATGGCTGAAGTTGAGTATCGTTTGGTCGAAGGTGGCGGGGAACAAATTCAATTGGACGCATTGACTGCTCGCCTCGTCACTCACCTCCGTTGATTTCACTTTCACTTTTCGTAAAGGGTCAATGAAAACAAGAGGGTTCGTACGCCAACCCAAGACCATGAACACAGCCACCTCTAGATTGAATGATGCCCTTTGCTGGACGCCACTCGCCCCCTTGATTCGGGCTGCTCGTCGCCATCGAATCGGCCGACGTACGCGGGAACAAAACGATGTGCATCGAATCTCAACGCTCTTGAGTTCAATCATGCTCGCCCATGGCGACATGTTGTCATGATGCGTCTGCTTCAGGCAACTCTTCGACAATACGAAGCGTCCATGTGTAATTACGGGTGTTTTCCCATGGGTCTCCGTTTTCTGTGATAAACACGGAAATGGTGTGAACACCAACGCTCAATCCACTGTCAGAAAGGAGGACAGCGAAGGGCTGATCACTCTCTCCGTGAGGAATAAGATTTGGAGTGCCAGAGGAATTGTCAAGCGTTCGTCCATCATTGATTCGGTCGATGTGATCCTCCCAAAAGGTGGAATTGGAAGCGAGTTCAGCATTGTTGACGTCATTATTAGCAAGTCCTACAGTCACGGTTGCACCATCTGAATTCACATTGTCTGCAAGACCAAACAGCAACCAGATTTCCCCGGTGAGGGATGCGTCCTGTGCCACAGTCCATGTGATTTCACCATCCTTACCATTATCGTTAGCAAACACGAGTTCCTCACCGTCATCTGTTGCAATGGTCCATTCACCAGACAATTGTGGCGCCACAATGTCACCAAGTGGAGGGTTGACAAGCATGAATGATAAGGCGAGAAATGTGAACATGTGCAAGAACCCTGATTTGAACCAGGTTCCTCGAGTGTAATGCTCCATAAATCGCTCAGGCATGACGATTCGATGCACTTGCGGAATCAAGACGATAGCAGCAAGAGGGAGCAAATAGAGAATGTCTGATTTCGATGGGTCAGTGTTGGGCATCAACACGTACCGCATGAGCAGAGATACGGTCAGTGAAAAGGTCAACACGAGCCACATCGATGCTGTGTCTGCTCTTTCCTTGGCCACATAGGTCACTGGATCGAAGGCTTCGATGCCCATGTCTTTGCCAGTTCGGCGTTTTTTGCGCTCCTGATTCCCATCTGAAGACCTGCGCTTTTGTTCAGCAGCAGCAGCAGCCATCGCCGTATTGAGGTCCACCATGACTGGGCCTGTGGCGTGAAGTGAATGAAGGCTACGGTCGATTTGCCATTTGGAAACGGCCGTATGCTTCAAAGGGGGAAGTCGGCACGGGGGAACCAAGCCGGGGTGGCGTAGTTGGTAGCGCGTCGGACTCATAGGGCAGCCTTGATGGCAATCGTATGACGTGCAAACCCCTTGCGGTGTCTGAGACATCCGAAGGTCGCGGGTTCGAGCCCCGCTCCCGGCACCAAATCGAACCAGTGGCCCATTGGCTCCATCAAACATCGGACCTTGCCTCGATAATGCGAACCCTTGATGTGCCCCGTGCTTGTGGGGGATTCATGGTTGATGCTCCACAGCCCGGCGACCGGGTGAAAATCGAAGTTGAAAGCCACAATGGGATGACGAGTCTTCAAGGCATCACACTCCATCCTGCAGCACCGCACCATCTCACCTTGAAATTGGTCAATGGCTACAACGCAAGTTATCCCCTTGATTCGATTCAATCAATAGAGGTCATTGGCACTCATCAACCATCTCAAGGAGCGGCGATTGAAGAAGCACCTGCAGCAACTGACCTACCGAGGGTCCGTATTCTCCACACCGGTGGAACCATTGCTTCCAAAGTG
>Ga0208277_1000205_pt1 | contig 35656 bp, 39 predicted proteins | sample ETNtaG_5_FD_185782 | JGI IMG/M metagenome (GOLD analysis project Ga0208277, IMG submission 185782) | Marine microbial and viral communities from oxygen minimum zone, Eastern Pacific Ocean - ETNP201406SV205 (SPAdes) (version 2) | ecosystem: Environmental > Aquatic > Marine > Oceanic ...
GATTCATTGATTTTGAGTGGTTAGCATTAGATAAATGGTTAGAAAGTAGAGTTGTGAATAATGCAAGTACCAGTTGACAATGATGTCTTTCAATTTGCAAAATTGATTGCTGCTGAAGCGGCGACGTTAACGCTTGATTGGTTTCAATCGCATGACTTAAAGGTTGATATCAAACCTGACAATACAGAAGTAACAGATGCCGATAAAGCTGTCGAAGAGTATTTACGGAAAGCGATAAGCAAAGAATTTCCCGATGACACAATTATTGGCGAAGAATCAGAAAGTTTTTCTGGGAAAACGGAAAGACAATGGATCATTGATCCTATTGATGGGACTGCATCGTTTGCTAGAGGTGTTCCACTTTTTAGTTCACTCCTAGCAATGTTTGATGATTCCGGTCCTGCTATTGGCATTATTCATCTTCCTGCACTTGATGAATTTATAGCAGCTGGGAGAGGTGTTGGAGTTTCTAGTTCACAGCCAAATACTTCAGTTTCTTCAGTTGAAAATATTTCAAATAGTTGTATTTCTTCCAGTAGCTTTGACGTTCCATGGTGGCCTGAAAGTTCTCTTTTGAAAATTGCTGCAAGTGGAGCAAAGACAAGAACTTGGGGCGATGGTTACGGGTACTTTCTTGTTGCCACTGGTCGTATTGAGGCGATGATTGATCCTTCTCTATATACATATGATGTGGCTCCTATGTTGACAATAATTCCAGAAAGTGGAGGCCGTATCTCTTCTTGGGATGGAAAGACTGAGCTTAAAGACAAGATTGGGTGGGTAGCAACAAATGGGTTAATTCATGATGATTTGCTGACCATCTTAAATAGTTAGCTCTTTTCTTCAGGAATCCCATCAAATTCGACAACACGAATTCCTTTTTTCTTTATTTTTTGTAAAAAATCAGTTGAATCGCATACTGAGGCAACTCCTCCAGTTTGGCTAGTAAGTTCTTTCTTCACAAACATTTCGCATAGTACCTCTGTTACGATCGCTGTCGCAGTTGATGGGGAACTGACTGCTCCTATTACTTTTGTGACGCTATGATTTTCTAGTCGTCCTCTAATTTCGACACGTACAGCTCCGACTCCCCCATCACGATGTGGAGGAGTTAACATGGGAAGCCAAGACGTAAACCTATCTTGTCGTGATGCAGATACTCGAGCGGTAATTCGTGAAGCAAGAGGAAATAATTGCTTCAAAAGTATTGGATCGGGTAGTGCTGCTCTATAACAATCTGCACCAGCAATCGGTTCAGGGAACCAAACGAGTTCTCGGCCAGAACCTCCAGGTCGCCGAACCCATTGACCATCACACCATTCAATTGATGGTCTCTTCATAGCTCTATGATGCTGCTTTGCACATGCAGGTCCACCTGTACCATCTTTAGCAACATGGATTTCATCTACAGAATCCAGTTCTTTTGACGCAAAGTCCACCAACGCACAAGTTAGCCCCGGCGAGAAAGCCGCACCTGCCACGATCACTGCACCGTTCTCTTTTGCTTCGTCTTCTAGTTTCAATAACCCGACAACATCACTGAGTTTATTTGATGTGGATATTACAGAAATTCCATTTTTAATCGCGCGTTGTGCAGTTTGTAAATGATGACCAGAAGAACAAGATAACACTAGGATTTGGATATTCTGATCTTCTAATTTTTCATTGCTATCACAAAAGATAATTGAATTTTTTCGAGTCATTAAATGAGAGACTTTTTTTCGATCAGGTCCACTTACAAACAAAGGAATTTGTGGAAGAGAAGTATTTAGTCGCTGAAGAAGTTGTGAGCCCACTGCTCCCAAGCCGAGAATGCCTATCATGATAACTACGCTTTAGTCAGTTTCTAAGTCTCGCCACCCACCACTTTGCAATGGGACATTTCCAGCTTCTTTTGATTTCACAATAATGGAGATTCCAACGGCGCCTAATAGTGCTATTAAAACTCTAATCAGTTGTCTCATAACTCTCCCGCCTCATACGTTAGAAACAATTCTTTGAAACTTACCGTTGGTTGTCAAGTCCAGTATTCTCAGTGGGCCTAGTTGGAGTTGAACCAACGACCTCACCCTTATCAGGGGTGCGCTCTAACCAACTGAGCTATAGGCCCTTTGTACACTTTCGGAATTCCACGATACCGTTCAGAAATCAAAATAGCCTCGTTCGTAGAAAGAGTCCCATTTATTGCCTAGGAATACGCCTCCTACGACGCGGTGGTGAAGGACGAACAGTTTCCTCTTCAATCATGGTCACACGTAAACCACCGGTAAGGTCACTAATGAGGTTGAAAAGTAAAACCATAAGCACATTTAGTGTTGAACCAGCAATAGCTAAGATAAGTCCCGCTAGTGCATAACCTTTAAATATTTGCTTTCCATCAAAGTTGAAGGTATCCAAAGCAAATAGTTCGGTAATTAGGGATTCAAGTTTGCCAACAGTTCCGGATGATTCAGCAACACCCCAAATAATGAATCCTGCTATGAGGAAGACAGCCCATAAGCATGCAAAGAAAAGTATAGAAATTTTTAAAACTGACCAAACTTCAATATGTCTAATTATTCGTCTAACTCGTCTTGCTTGTAATTTAACCCGCCTTCTTTTTTCAAATACGGATATTTTTCTCCCGACACGTTGGCTCGGTACCGATGATTTCTTATTTCCAAAGAATCTATTTTCTACTTCTGACATGTCTTGGTCTGGGTAAATAGAAACGTTGTCATCTTTCTCTAGATCGTCAAAATAGTCAGAAGGAGTGGGAGTCCCTGCTGGTTCCGATTCTTCATTGTTAGGATCATTAATTGTTGACTCGTCAATATTCGTCATTATTCGTAGTGTAGGTTACGAAATGGGACAGTGTGGTGGCACCCCTCAATGAAGTGTTCTTGTAATATCTATTTTTCTGATTCGATAACGTCTTCTTGTTGAATTACAGGAGCTATTGCAGTAACTATAGAGTCATTTTCGACAGACATTAATTTAACTCCAGTAGCTGACCTACCTTGAATCGAGATGGTATTCACTTTCATTCTGATTATGACGCCATTTGAAGCAATCATAAAAACTTCGTCATCTTCACCTACGGATCTACTCGCTACAACACGGCCTTTCTCAGGAGAAAGACTAATTCCAATAACTCCTTGACCAGCTCTATGTTTCGCATTGAAACTATTGAATTCTGTTCTTTTTCCATACCCCTTTTCTGTCACAACTAGCAATGACTTACCTTCTTCCGCTAAACACGCTGCGACGACTTCATCAGCATTCGAGACTTTTATTCCTCTCACTCCAGCTGCTGACCTGCCCATAGGTCGAACTTCTTCTTCATGGAACCTCATCACTTTCCCTTGACTGCTTACTAGACAAATATGATCTTTTCCTGTGGTGGGTAGAACTCTAACTAATTCATCTCCTTCATTTAGTTTTATAGCTATTAGCCCTTTTGAACGAGATTTGTCGTATTCAGTAAATTTAGTTTTCTTTATTTTCCCTTGTTTTGTTGCGAAGACAAGAAACCTGTTTGTTTCATAGTCTCTTGTATCAATCACTGCTGCTACTTTTTCGTCTGCTTCTAATTGCAATAAGTTCACAATCGCAGTTCCACGAGCTGTGCGGCTCATCGTTGGAATTTGATGTGCTTTCAAACGGTGAACTTTCCCTAAATTTGTGAAGAGTAATAGATACGCATGTGCTGATGTGTGCAGAATTGTTGTGATGAGGTCTTCATCTTTTAATCCAGCTCCAGCTACTCCCCTTCCTCCTCGTCCTTGGCTTCTAAATTCATCACTAGAAACAGTTTTTACATACCCCCCTGAACTCAATGAAAAAACAAGGTCTTCATCATCAATTAGATCCTCAATAAGGAAATCACCAGGGTCATCAACTAATTGCGTTCGTCTGTCATTTGCATGTTCATCGCAGATTTCTGATAATTCATCAATAATTATTTTTCTAAGTTCTTTATCATCCGCAAGTATTGCTTGAAGTTCTGTAATCAATGCTGAAAGTTCTTGAACCTTTTCTTCGACTTGGTCTCTTCCTAAACGGGTTAATCTTCCAAGTTGCATATCTAAGATATGGTTCGCTTGAATCTCACTAAAGTCAAATGGTTCATTCATAAGAGATGTTCTTGCGGTCGCCCGATCATCACTTTCTCGGATTGTCGCAATAATTTCATCAATCATTCCAATTGCTTTTAACAACCCAGAATTTATGTGCAATTCATGTTCTGCTCTGTCTAACCGGAATTGTGTTCTTCTTGTAACTATTTCTATTTGGTGGTTGACCCAACAGGTTAATGCGTCAAGGAGTGTCATGGTTTTTGGCACACCATCATCAAGGGCAACCATATTTACAGGAAAAGATGTCTGCAATGGAGTCCCTTTATACAATTGATTTAGGATCACGAGTGACGGGGCGTCTTTTTTTAGTTCAAATACGAGACGTGTTTTCCCCTTTGCTGATTCGTTACGTATCGTTCGAATTCCTTCAATTTCTCCTTTATCAACTAGTGCTGCTGTTTTCTCTTCAATAGATTCAACGCTTGTTTGATATGGAATTTCTGTAACAACTATCTGATCGTTCTTTTGACCTTCAACTATTTCAGCTTTAGCTCTAACTTTAATGGAACCTCTTCCAGTTTTATATGCCTGATGTATTCCAGAATGCCCGAGTATTTCCCCACCCGTAGGGAAATCTGGTCCTTTAACAAATTCCATCAAGTCTGTAATGGTTGCTTCTGGATTGTTTATTAAATGGATAGCTGCATCTGATATTTCTTGAAGGTTATGTGGAGGTATATTTGTTGCCATTCCGACAGCTATCCCCTGTCCTCCATTGACTAATAAGTTTGGGAATCGTGCCGGTAGCACTTTTGGTTCTTGCGATGATCCATCAAAGTTGTCCAAGAAATCTATAGTTTCTTCATCTATTCCTTCAAGCATTGACATTGCTAACTGTGACAATCTGCTTTCGGTATATCTCATGGCTGCAGGTGGATCGTTTGGTGAACCAAAATTTCCGTGGGGGTCAATTAGTGGATAGCGAAGTGAAAATGGTTGACCCATTCGAACTAAAGCTTCATAAATAGCGCTATCACCATGCGGGTGATAATGCCCCATTACTTCCCCAACAACTGTTGCACATTTTACATGTGACCTGTCTGGTCTTACATTTGTGTCGTACATACCCCAAAGTATTCGTCGGTGAACAGGTTTTAGTCCATCTCTTGCATCAGGAAGAGCACGAGCGACAATGACGGACATGGCGTAATCAAGAAAAGATTGTTCCATTTCTTCTTGTATTTCAACATCTTCCACTCCTTCTACGGGGTTATTATCCTCCGAGGTATCAATATCGCTCATGAATTCCTTTGTTATCTCAGATATCTAAAAATCGGACGTCTTTAGCATTGGTTTGTATGAAAGTTTTTCTACTTTCGACATCTTCACCCATTAATTTTGAGAATACTTCATCTGCGATGGATGCTTGTTCTACCGTGACTTTAAGAAGTGTTCTATTCTCAGGGTCCATCGTTGTATCCCAGAGTTCATCGGCATTCATCTCCCCTAAGCCTTTTAACCTTCCAAAGTCTGCTTTGTGTTTGGGGTTCTCTTTTAAGAAAAGCTCCCTAGCATGTTCATCTTTTAAGTAGATTTTTGACTTTTTAACTTCAGTTGAAAACAAAGGAGGTTGTGCAATGTAAACATGTCCATTTAATACAAGTTCTTTCATCTGGCGGTATAGAAAAGTTAATAAGAGGGTTCTTATGTGGCTTCCATCAACATCAGCGTCTGCTAATAGAACAATTTTGTGGTATCTGATTTTTTCAATATCAAATTCTTCACCAAATCCAGCACCGATAGCAGAAATTAATGCTTGAACCTCGGTGTTGTTCAACATTTTGTCAATTCTTGAGCGTTCAACATTTAAAATCTTTCCACGAATTGGAAGAATTGCCATGATTCTCGGGTCTCGTGCATCTTTTGCTGAGCCACCGGCTGAATTTCCTTCAACAATGTAAAGTTCTGATTCTTCAGGGTCTTTACTTGAACAATCTGTTAATTTACCAGGTAGCCCCGCACCGTCAAGAGCTGACTTTCTCCTTGTTGCATCTCTTGCTGTTCTAGCTGCTATGCGCGCACGGGCTGCTTGAACAGCTTTTTGTGTTATTAGTTTTGCTTCTTTAGGGTTTTCTTCTAACCAATCACGTAAATGTTCACCGGTTGCTTTTTCAACAAGCGACTTAATTGAAACGTTCCCTAGTTTGCTTTTTGTTTGTCCTTCAAATTGTGGTTCGCGAAGACGTACAGAAATTATTGCAGTTAATCCTTCTCGTATGTCCTCACCTTGCAATCCGTCATCGCTTTTGTTTAATTGGCCGTTATCACGGGCATATTTATTAACTATTCTCGTTAAAGCGGTTCTAAAGCCTTGTTCATGCATTCCACCCTCTGTTGTAGAAATACCGTTAGCAAAAGAATGTATTCCATCAGCATTAAACCCTGTATTCCATTGAAATGCGATTTCTACTTCTTGTTCATCATCTTGATCTTGAAAGAAACCTACTTTTTCGAATAACGCTTCCTTAGATATGTTCACATGTTGGACAAAATCTTTAATGCCGCCGTCATATTTGTACGACGTTTTCTTATTTTTTCCTCGGTTGTCAATAAAGGTTATTTCAAGACCTTTATTCAAAAAGGCCATCATTTGAAATCGTTCTAATAATGTAGTTGAACGGAAATCGATTCCTTCTTTAAATATTTTTATATCTGGCCAGAAACGCACTGTTGTCCCAGTTCTCCCCTTAGGGGCTTCATCAACTATTGAAAGTTTTTGATCTGGTTCACCACCATCTTTGAAAGACATGAAGTGTCGTTTTCCATCACGATCAATTTCCACTTCTACTTTTGAACTTAAGGCATTCACTACAGATACACCAACACCGTGTAAACCACCAGAGACCTTGTAACCATCTCCTCCAAATTTTCCACCCGCATGAAGAACAGTCAAAACTACTTCTGCAGCTGATAAATCTTCATATTGATGATGCATTCCGACCGGAATTCCTCGTCCATTATCTCGTACTTCACAAGCTCCGTCTTTAAGGATTTCTACCTCTATTTGGGTGCAATGTCCTGCCATCGCCTCATCTACCGCATTATCAACCACTTCATAAACTAGGTGATGTAATCCTGTTGGTCCTGTAGAGCCAATGTACATACCTGGGCGTTTACGAACTGCTTCTAACCCTTCTAAAACTTGTATATCTTCAGCACTGTATGAGTCAGCGGTTTGCGTCATTTTTATTTAATTTCCCTACCAAATATTTTATGGTGACTTGCTTCGAATTTTCCTGTATTTTTTCTATAAAACACGTGGTCAGAGCGCTAAATCACACAGGATTAATTCTATCATTTTCCAAGGTTCAGTAGGGGTTATCAACAATTAAATTTTGATGCTTTTCATCTAATAAATTGTGGTCTCATATTTTCTTTATTGTTACTTTTATAGCGTTGATTTTGTCTTCAGATATATGAGATTTTACAGATTTTAAAATTTGTGAATGCCGCCACTCTAGTTCTTGTGCAATGGCAGCGTCATTAGCTTGAATATGCAACTTTTGATTCTTTATGTGTGTTGGGTAGGTTAGTTTTGAAAATTTTTTACCAACTATTGACTCCCATTTATCAATTATTGTGGTTATTTCTTCTGTTGATGATCCGGTTAGTTTATGCAGAAGAGAATCTAAGAGAGAATCAAGTTTTTTAGGTTGATTTTGTTCTGTTTCTAAAGGATCCCATTTCATTGGATAAGAATCTTTCCTTCTTTAACCTCATAGTACATATTTTGCTGAATAATTTTAGGTTGAATTGCTGTGGTAATAAACGTTTGATCTGCAACTAGAAGATGAAGAAGCCTCTCTGTTCGATCACTATCAAGTTCAGAAAATACATCGTCGAGGAGTAAAAGTGGTTTTGTTTTGTGAACTTTGTGTAGTAGGTGATGACCAGCGACTCTTAAAGAAAGCGCTATAGTACGCTGTTCTCCTTGAGAGGCATGCGTTCTTGCAGGCATATCGTCTAAAAGAATTTCAATATCGTCTCTGTGTGGTCCAATCAGGGTAGTTCCTCTTCTTAGTTCATCGATCTCCATTTCTTTCAAAAGTGGTAATAGTCCTTGTTGTAACCAGTTGGGGTTATAAGTGATCTTTAGTTTTTCCGTTCCTCCCACAAGACTTTTATATGCTTTTTGCGCTAAGTCTTCGATTTCTACCAATGTTTCCTGGCGTAATGCTCCCCAGTGTTCGCTGAGATTAGCAAATTGTTCACTCCAGACTGTGAGAGTGTCTTTGTTTTGAGTTGATAAAAATCCTTTTTGTTGTTTCAAGAAGGCATTTCGTTGTTTTAAAACCGACTCAAGATCTGTTCGTTCTTTTAGGTGTTTTGGATGTGTTCTAATAAGTAGTTCGTCAATGTATGTCCGTCTATTACTCGGTCCTTCTTTCACCAACGTTAGATCATCAGGTCCGAAGACAGTCATCGGGATCAGACCCACAAGATTACGAATAGGTCTTATCTTTTGTTTATTTATTGAAATACTATTCTGACGCTGATTAGAAATTTCAGCCTCAACTAAAAGTTCTCGTTCTTCATGTTGTATTTCAGCACGAATAATTGCAGTATCTAGTCCTTGCTGAACAAGTGCCTCGGTCGGTGCTCCTCTAAAAGATACAGCACTACCCATATAGTAGATTGCTTCTAATAAATTTGTCTTCCCTTGACCGTTTTGGCCAAAAATAACATTTGTTCCTTTTTGAAATGCTGTTTCCTGTGCTGAATAATTACGGAAGTCTTGCAACCATAATTGTTTCAGATAGACCATTATCGTTGTTATGAAATACGAACAGGCATTAAAAGGTATAAGAATTCTGGGTGTTCTTCAGATTTTAAAACAGCTGGTTTTTGATTATCCCTTGTTTCTAGAGTGACATCATCACCGGGAGCTATTTCTAGACCTTTTAATAAATATTCAGCATTAAATGCAATGGTAAGATCCTCTCCATCGTAATTAGCGTCAACTGTTTCGTGGGCTTCACCAATATCTTGTGTTTTTGCTATTAATTGCAAGCCAGTCATTCCCATTTCTAGACGAATAGGAGTCGCTTCTTGTGCTAATAGTCGAACTCTTTTAACTGCGTCTCGTAATTCTCCTCTATTTGCAGTTAATTTATTAGGATTATCATCTGGGACGAGGCGTTTATAGTCAGGAAACTCCCCTTCTATCAATCTTGTAGTCATCCGAATATTATTAACCTCGAAAGACGCCTCCTTTTCACCCAGATATAAGGAAACTTCTGAATCTTTTTCTAATAATCTTGCTAGTTCTGTGAGAGCTCTTGATGGAACAAGAATCGGAGGTTGTCCTGCTAATAAAGATGAGCCTGGCATGTCTCGAACAGCTAGTCGATATGAATCAGTAGCTACTAAACGAAATCCTTTTTCTTCAGCCACCATATAAACACCCGTTAAGATTGGACGAGAATCGTCAGATGAAGCTGCAGGAGTAACTTGTTCTAAGGCGCTCACAAGTAAAGAGGCATCTACTGTTACAGGATCGGAACTAACTCCTTCGAATAATGGATATTCGTCCGCCGGTATTGTGCGTAGTGCAAATTCACTACGTCCTGCGACTACCTGAAGGTCTGTATCTTCGACAGTTATATCGACAGTCCCAGATTCAACTGATCTAATAACATCTGAAAGTAAACGTGCTGGAACAACAGACGTTCCATCACTCTCACCAGCTACATCAAGAGAAACAGTTATAGTTAGATCTAAGTCACTACCTGTTATTACTAAAGTATCTTTTACTAAATTGAGGTGAAGACCATTTAAAACTGGGAGCGTAGCTCTATTTGTTACAGCTTTAGTAGAGGTGTTAAGTGCTTCAACTAATATGTCACGATCGCATCGAAATTTCACTTGTGGAGAACTCCTTCTGTTCTTTATATTTTTTAATTACTTAGTAGTTGTAGTAGGTATGTGGGTATGTGGTTAATGCTATATATGCCCTGTTCAGAGAGCTTTTTTTCTGTGGATTTATTGTTAATTACTTCTGTAATCCACAACTGTTATTTTTGGTCTTGTGATGTCGTTGAGTGGAAAGTTCGTTGTTATCAACATTTTCTATAGTAGTCCACAAACTGTGTGGATTATTTATTTACCTGATCGTATTGTTTGGACCAGGTCTGTCACATCATCGTAAATCTGTTGTTTTGCTGGCATAAGGTCACTAATTTTATCTACGGCGTGAATTACCGTCGTATGATCACGACCACCGAATTCTCTTGCAATGGCTGGATAGCTTAGTTCTGTTAACTCTCGAAATACATACATAGCTATTTGTCGAGCGGTTACTAACGGTCTATGCCTTCTCTGTCCAATAATATCTTCTTTTGAAAGACCAAATTTTTCCGATGTAGCATCAAGAATTACCTCTGGTGTTATTGCCCGTGGTTTTCGTAGAGCTATTAATTCTTGCAATACGGTTTTTGCGATTTCTATTGTTAAATCTTGGTTATTCAACTTTGCAAAAGCGCAAACTCTAGTTAATGCTCCTTCTAATTCTCTAATATTTTCTTTTGCATGTGTTGCTATAAATTCAAGAACATCTGCTGGGACGTGAATAGTTTCATTTTCTGATTTCTTTCGAAGAATAGCTAGCCTTGTTTCTAGATCGGGTGGCTGTATATCTGTTAATAAACCCATTTTGAATCGACTTCTTAATCGGTCCTCTAATGTTGATATTGCATCCGGAGGACGATCTGATGATAGAACTATCTGTTTATTTGCTTGATGTAGGCTATTAAATGTGTGAAAGAACTCTTCTTGAAGACCTTCTTTTCCTTCTAAAAATTGAATATCATCAACGAGCAGAACATCAATTTCTCTATAACGGCTTTTAAATTCAGTTCTTTTGTTTGTTTTTATTGACTCTATAAATTCGTTCAGAAAGGTTTCTGTCGAAACGTACTTAGTTGAATGCATGGGATAATTCTCATGGATATAGCTTTCTATTGCCTGAAGAAGGTGAGTTTTTCCCAGGCCGGCTTCGCCATGAATAAAGAGTGGATTATATGATTCTGCGGGACGTTCAGCTACGGATAAAGCAGCGGCGTGAGCAAAGCGATTACTTGTTCCTGTAACAAAGGTTTCAAACGTGTACTTTTCGTTTTTAATTGATGATTTTTCTTTGTTTGTATAACTTATTTCTTCATAAAGAGGAACTTTTTTCTCAGTTTCTTCTTCATTAGGTATAAGAGTATCTGCTTTAACTAGGTCCATTTCTTCGCTGTCTTTTGTATCAACTTCAATTATTAGTTGAATATGTGTCGGTGATGCTTCTTCAAGTGCTTCGAGCACAAGGGGGTTATACTTTCCCTCTACTTGCGCTTTTACCCATTGATTAGGAACCGTGAGAATTAATTCATTTTCGGTTATTGATTGAGGGCGTGCTTCTTTAAATGTTGATTGCCAAACTCCATCGGATACCTGGTCTCGGATAGATTGTGCACAAGCGTCCCATAGTTGCGTTACGTTTGACATGGATTTTCTCTTTTCTGTTTCGCCTCCACATTCTCTTCTAATGTCAATGTGTGTAATCTTGTGGAGATCTTTGAATTTTTATATTGTGAATGTGCAACCTAGCAGCATGTGAACAAACTTACCAGTGGAAGTCTAGTGGATTTGTTTTCCCTGCTCACAGCTGTTTTTTATCAGTTATCCACAGGTTGTGGATCTATTTTTAAACCCGAACTTAATTGGGTTGTGGATAACTTTACAAGGTATTTTTAGATTATGATTTTTTTAAGGTTGTAATACCTCAAGTAGAGCCTCTAGCGTATGGATGTAAGGTAAATGCTGCCTGAAGATAAAGAGCCAGTCGGAACTGGGCTTCGAAACAGGGTGTGTTGCAAAAAACCTTAGAATATAACTTAAAGGATCAAAAGTGAAGAGGACATTTCAACCAAATGTACGACGACGGGCCAAAAAGCATGGTTTCCGGAATCGTATGTCAACCAGAGGGGGCCGTGCGGTTATCAAAGCGCGTCGGCGACGTGGAAGGCAAAAACTGTCAGCATAATTGGGAAAGTATCTGGAAGAGATAGACACGCTTCTTTATTGAAGAGGGGGACCCGAATAAAAAAAGGGCCATTTGAACTCGTTTATCTTTATGAGAATACAGAAATTCCATGTTTAGCATTTGCAATCCCTAAATCAGTTGGAATAGCTACTCAGAGAAACCGAATTCGTAGGCAGTATCGGGAAGTATTTAGAAAAGTCGTTAGCTCTGAACCTGAATTAATTCGAGAAGGAAACTATTTGATAAAAATTCACTCAAAATCAAGTGAAGTATTTAACCCGGAAATAGTTTTAAAAGAAGCATTACATGAATTATTTGAAGAACATATCGCATAGAAAATCAACAAGCAAAATCTTTAAAAATGCAGGTCAGAAGGCTATTTTGCTGTACCAGCGTGTTACTGTGAATAAGTTACCTTCCTGTAGATATATGCCGAGCTGCTCAGAATATGCGTATGAGGCAATAGATAAGCACGGGATATTAAGAGGTGGTTGGTACTCCACTAAGAGGCTGTGCCGTTGTCACCCATGGGGAGGGTATGGCTATGACCCAGTACCGTCGGAGAGGAAAATACAATGTTAGAATTTTTTGGAGATATTCTCACGGCAATTTACGATATTTTCCCTAACTACGCGTTCTCAATCATTATCTTTACTTGTCTAGTAATGATCGTTTTAACACCGGTGACACTCAAACAGACACGAAGCATGCTGGCTATGCAAAAAGTAGCTCCAGAATTGAAAAAATTACGTAAAAAACACGGAAATGATCGAGACAAATTAAATCAGGAAATGATGGCACTCTATCAAGCTAATGGTATTAACCCTTTAGCGGGATGCCTTCCCCTTATAGCGCAAATGCCTATATTTTTCGGCCTTTTTTATACTGTTCGTGGATTAACAAGAAGAACAGGTGAAGTAGGATTAAGGCTTGGCGATGTTTCAATTATTGATCAAACAAATGCAGAATACGTCCCTGCCCTGAACTCACGTGTCTTTAACCCAGATTTTATTGGAAAAGACACGGAAATGTATCGAGATTTAGCTTTATCGACAGAAATGTCTTCTCTGGGTATGGATTTGGCACGCACTCCATGGAATGTGTTGACAAATAATTTTGCTGAAGGCCTCCCCTACTTATTACTAGTTCTTTTGGTCGGTTTATCTGCCTGGTACCAGCAACGAATGATACAAACTAGGTCATCTTCTTCAATGTCTGAAATGCCTGCTCAGCAGCAACTTTTAATGAAATATATGCCTTTTATGTTACCAATATTCTCATTCGGTTTTCCTGCTGCTCTAGTCTTTTACTTTTTGACATCAAACGCATTTAGGGTACTGACACAATTGTTTATAACAAGAAAATACTACGGTGAAAATGCTGATACATCGGAACTGATTAAGCCGACTAAAGAAATGGTCGAATCTGTTCAAAAACAGAAACCTGGGAAATCAATTGATCAAAGCGAAGTCCACGGGACTCGTAGACATTTGACAAACCCACCTAAGAAACGCAGTAAAAAAACCAAACCCTCCGAGGCAAGTAGTCCAAAAAAGGGAAAAGTTGCAGAGCGTAAGGAGCCACAAGCTCGCCCTACATCAAAAAGGGTGACACCAAAGAAAAATAGTGAACCAGACACGCCCGGCTCGCGTCGTCGCAATAAGAAAAAGAAGAGATAAATATGGAATGGGTAGAAGTCCGTGCTGAGAATATTGAAGCTGCAGAAGAACTCGCGCTAGACCAATTAGGTGTAGCTCGAGAAGATGCGGAGTTTGAAGTAGTTACGAGGCAAGAAAATAGGCTTTTTGGGCTTAAAAAAACAGAAGCAAGAGTTAGGGCACGAGTAAAGCCCGCTGACCTCCCTGCAAAAACAACAAACAACAATCGAAAACGTTCAAAAAACACTAACAAAACTCAAAAGAGCAATAAAACAGCGCCGAAAAGTAACAAAAACAAAAATACCAATAACAAAAATACTAATAACAACAAAAACACTAAACCTAGGAACACCAAAGAGGCCCAAGAAGAAAGAGAACCAATGCCTCTCAAAGAACAAGAAGATGCAGTTATTGATTTTCTTAACGGCATAATATCAAGCTTTCAAATTCAAGCTTCTGCTAGTACACGAATGGAAGAAGAAAGAATTATTGGATCAATTGATGGGGATGATGTTGGTCTTTTAATAGGACCTAAAGCTGGAACTTTATTAGCTTTACAGGACATTACACGAACAGTAGTTCAGCGACATGCTTCCGGAAAGAAGACAAACAGGCTTTCGGTAGATGTAGGTGGCTATCGAGAAAAGAGAAAAGCCTCTTTGGTTGCATTTACAGAAAAACAAGCTGAAATAGTTAAAGAAAATAACAAAAAGGTCGAATTAGAACCTATGGGTGCAGCTGATCGTAAAATAGTACACGATGCCGCTGCGGAAATTGCTGGTATTAGCAGTAGTAGTGATGGGGAAGAACCACGAAGATACGTTGTTCTTCAACCTTCTGAATAAAAGTGCTACGAGGCATTCTAGAAAAATCACAAAAACTTAATTTTCTCGGAAACCCACCTATTGATGACCATATTCGCAATGCAAAGGGATTTTCTCAAGTAATTCATAATTTTACTGGTCTAAAAAAGAACGGAAAAATATATGACTTAGGGTCAGGTGGGGGAGTTCCAGCTTTAATTTTGATAGAAGAACTTAAAGACTGGGAATTTGTCCTAATTGAGCGAAAAGAAGGAAGGGCAAACTTTCTGCATGAAGCTATTGACCTTCTAAATGCATCGGAGAGGGTAGAAATCGTGTGTGATGAAGCTGAAAATGTGGCAAGAGTCGAAAATCTTGCTTTTGGAGCTGATTTTGTTACTGCCAGGGCATTTGGACCACCAGCCGTTACAGCTGAATGCGCTTGTCGGTTATTGAAATTAAATGCTTTCCTTATTGTTAGTGAACCACCAAGCACTACAGATAGGTGGAGGCATGAAAAATTAGCCCCAACAGGATTGAACCCCATAGAACACTCAAAATTTGAGGATTCTAGCTTTCAAGTACTTCAACAATCTCAAAAACCGCTCGATAATCTTCCTAGAAGAGCAGGAGTAACGAGAAAACGCCCATTGTGGTGATGTTTCACGTGAAACGTAATTAAAAATGTTTCACGTGAAACGTTCAAATACTATGAAAAATTGACACTGCTTCCACAAGTGCTAAAACTAAAGAAATCATTTAGTTCAATATGTGCTGAACAGGGGAAATAGGGAAAATGGAAGATCTGTTAAGTAACAAAAGGCACCCTTCTTCTCTAAATAAATTACCTAGAGTCATAACAGTAGCTAATCAAAAAGGTGGCGTTGGTAAAACAACTACAGTTGTAAATGTCGCCACGTGTCTGGCTGAGACAGGGAAAAATGTATTAATTGTCGATTTTGATCCACAAGCTAATGCTACTTCGGCTGTCGGGATTGAACCGGGAACCTTTAATCAATCAATATATGAGGTGATTTTAGGTCAGGCTTCAATGAGTGACTCCATTATCGAAACGAAATGGAAAGGACTCTCTATCGCCCCCGCAACGATAGATTTGTCAGGGGCGGAAATTGAGTTAGTTTCCGCTTTTAATAGGGAAAGATATTTAAAAACTGCGATAGCTGACATCATTGATGATTACGATTACGTTTTTATTGACTGCCCACCTTCAATCGGTTTACTCACGGTTAATGCTTTAACTGCAGCTGATGAAGTGCTTGTTCCAATCCAATGTGAATATTTAGCACTGGAGGGATTAGGTCAGTTAATAAATAATGTTGACAAAGTAAAAACCCACTTAAACGAAGATTTACACATTTCAATGATTGCTCTCGTGATGTTTGATGGTCGTACAAAGCTAGCTTCGCAAGTTGTTCAAGAAGTTCGTGACCACTTTGGAAACAAAGTTTGTAACCAGGTTATCCCCCGATCTGTGCGCTTATCGGAGGCTCCTTCATATGGGCAACCTATCATTTATTTTGATCCAAAGAGCCGTGCATCATTAGCCTATAGAGCTTTAGCAAAGGAGATATCAAGTGTCGCGTGAAAAAACAGGCCTAGGAAAAGGCTTAGGAGCTTTAATCCCTTCGACATCACCGTCGATTGAAGGGTCATACTATGCAGAAACAACTGGGTATCAAGAGGTTCCTATAGGATCTATTTCTGTCAACCCGTATCAACCTCGTGATGTGTTTAATGAAGACGCTTTAAATAGTCTCTCACTCTCTATTCGTGAAGTCGGTGTCCTTCAACCAGTGCTCATTAGACGAAAAACCTCGGACACGTTTGAACTTATAGCGGGGGAGAGGCGTTGGCGTGCAGCAAAAAGAGCAGGTTTAGAGCAAATTCCAGCTATTGTTCGAGATGTTGAAGATTTAACGTCACTAGAACACGCGCTGGTTGAGAATCTTCACCGTCAAGACTTAGGCCCACTTGAAGAGGCAGCAGCTTACCAACAATTGATTGATGATTTTCAACTTAGCCAGGAATCGGTAGCGAAGCGTGTTGGAAAGAGCAGACCAACTATTGCTAATGCATTACGACTCCTTCAGTTGCCGTCATCAGTTCAAGGCTTTCTTATGGATGGGAGACTAACGGCAGGGCATGCTCGTGCGCTTTTGGGTTTGTCCTCGCGCCAAGAACAAGACCAACTTGCAAACAGAATCATCGAAGAGAATTTAACAGTTCGTGAGATTGAAAAGATAGTTCGTGATGGCAATGTCTCTACAAAAGGAAAGAAGAAGGCACCAGTAAATAAGTCTGTGGCAGAACTTGAAGTTGAAAGAATCCTTAGTGAACTCCTCTCTACGCGTGTAGGAGTTACCATTGGTACCCGAAAGGGAAAAATTATAATTGAATTTGCTGATGGTGATGATTTAAGTCGAATCCTTAATATTATTGAAAACCCGATAAGTGAGTAAAATAAAGGGCTATAGGAAAAAGTCTTAACTATTAGTTTAGACTTTTATGTTGTTCATAGCTTGTTATCCCCAGTTTGGGGAAAAACCTGTGGTTTCCGCTTAAAAAAACCGTCTGAACAGGGAAAATAGAAAAATTAGCTGATTTATGAAGAAATTTCTTCAAAAGGTTCAGAAAACCAAGATGAAATGGCTTTAAGTAAAATTTTAAGAAGTATTTGAGAGTCCGTAATTAAATCTTCTGTAGAGCCATATCTAATTGATACAGCTGGCATTCGTGTTTCCCTGAGAACCTTTTCACTATTTCCGATAGTTTCGATGTTTTCCCCAGTCTGGTGTAAAAAATGCTTTGAGAATAATTCTGTGAAATGAGTTCCACCAGGTGAAGCAAAACCTTTCGCTGAGTAGAAAGAAATTGTCCTTTCGTTCGTTAGCGATGGGAAAATACCTATGTAAAGGTCGATATTGTTTTTGTTGCAAATGGTTGCGTGCACTGACTCATCATAATGACCAATTACATCTACTTTTATATGAGACTCGCGTAACTTCTTCGCAAATCCGTCAACAACAGGGGAGAAGCCTCCTAGGTGGCCAAGAGCAATTGACGGTAGGTCATCAGACCTCATTTTTGAAATAATTTTTTCCTTTTCCTGAACAACAGCAACAGAGCCTTGACCAACTCGCTCTCCAAGCCGCTTTAACGCAGTCATACAGTTTGGTCCGAAAATTGCATCAACTACCAAACCTGAGTTTCGTTGGAATAACTCAACTGCATTTTGTGTGTCAGGCCCAAAAATACCGTCGACTTTTCCTGTGTTAAACCCAAGTGCACCTAGCGACCGTTGAAGCTCCGCAATATCCTCTCCTCGTAACATAGGACGGCTGAGATAAAGAAGTCTATCTCCAAGTACATAGCTACTTTCTACTAGAACATCCCATGTCTTCTGATCACATCGACCAGATACTGGCAAGCCTCGTTCTTTTTGAAATGCCGTGATTGATTTTTTTGTTTGGTCAGTAAAGCAATCAAGTGGTTCATTGATATCAAAATCTAAAGATTCAAGCATGAGATGCAACTCGTTGATACGTGCTCCTCTGTCACCTAAATCAAGTACATGAGATTCTTCAGGTTGGTTTTCCATAATTCCGCATTTCAAACAACTACGGATTGTAGTTTATCGGCTTCAGCGTATATGGAAAGTTAGATAAACTCGGAGAGGTCCTCGAGAAGAGCTTCTTTTGATTTAGCACCAACGATTCTTTTGGTTGGAACGCCTTCGTCAAAAACGATTAGGGTTGGAATACTCATCACCTCAAACCGTCGCGCAATATCACCAGCTTCATCTACATTAAGTTTCGCAATTTGTATATGTTCTCCCTGTTCAGAGGCTATTTCTTCTAAAATGGGAGCAATCATTTTGCACGGCCCACACCATTCAGCCCAAAAGTCAACCAGCACGGGTTTTTCAGAAGCGCTCACAACCTCGTCAAAGGTTCCAGCAGTAAGAGTTGTAGTTGAATCAGACATTTTGTCTCCAGTTTGAATTTAAGAAAAGCTATAAGCTAAATGTAGTGGCGAAACTAGTGTTTGTGGGGAACATGTGACAAGTTACCCTGTATGTTGTTCTTCTAGCCAGCGTTCAGCATCAATCGCTGCCATGCATCCAGATCCAGCTGCTGTTATTGCTTGACGGTATGTGAAGTCTTGAACATCTCCACATGCAAAGACACCATCAATATTTGTTCGAGAGGAATCGCTCAATGTTTTGATATAGCCATTTTCGTGGAGAGATAGTTGATCTTCAAAGATTGCCGTATTTGGTGTATGACCTATAGCTATAAATAAACCAGAGATTTCAAGCTTTGATTCAGTTTGGTGAGTTACATTTTGAACCTTGATGCCCTCAAGTTTGGTCTCTCCGAGATATTCAGTTACTTCGTGGTTCCAAAGAAATTCAATTTTCGGATTAGCGAATGCTCTATCTTGCATAATCTTTGATGCTCGAAGTTGGTCTCGCCGGTGAATGATTGTCACTTTGCTGGCAAATCGTGAAAGGAACATTGCTTCCTCAACAGCGGAGTCTCCCCCACCAACGACAGCTATTTCTTGATCTTTAAAGAAGAAGCCATCGCAAGTAGCACACGTTGATATCCCGTGTCCCACTAATTCTATTTCGTTAGGGAGGTTAAGCATCAGAGCTTTGGCACCAGTTGAAACAATTATTGAATTAGCAGTAAATGTTGGTTCGTTTGATGACGGATCACCTACCCATACCTGAAAAGGTGAAGTGTGAAGATTAACTCGAGTTACTTTCTTCGTTAATAATTCGGCCCCGAATCGTTCTGCTTGTGATCTAAAATTAGACATTAATTCTGGACCCATAATTCCTGTGGGAAAGCCGGGAAAATTCTCTACATCAGTGGTCAGCATGAGTTGGCCACCGGGCTGGTCACTTGTTGAGGATGGTTCTCCTTCAATGACTAATGGCTCTAGGTTGGCACGAGCAGTGTAGATTGCGGCTGTAAGTCCAGCTGGACCGGAACCTATAATCACAACCTCTTTGTGCTCAGACATTATTTCCTTTCATATCAGAAACACCTTCTTTGGGCGTAGCTGCTCCCTTTGGTCTTCGTCTCCATATCAAAAGACCGATGGTGGACCATAACGTAGCGCTTAATAGATAGACGAACCAAACTGCTCTAGAACGTTCTGAAAAAACCCAGAGATCAAAGATCTCAATAAGACCTCGGCTGACTCCGATAAAGAGAAAAGGAAACGCTATTAAAATAATAATTGCGGTAGTTAACCCATAGACCAAAGTTCGACTTATGCGAATAGCAGGCCCTGAAGTTTTTGCCCGAACGTTTTCTACTTGGCCAACTATTTTTGATGTAACTAGCGCTTCAAGTGATAGATCTGATTTTTGATCTTCTGGTTGGAAATTGTCTGTTTCGACCATGTGGTGAGAATACCCGCTTAGATCAAGTTTTGATTAATTTTTTCCACTTTTATGTAATGTGATAACTATTGAAGGTAGTACTTTGATCCAGACGAATTTATCTTTCGGTTTAGGAATTATGATCTACTTCGATAATTAATCGGGGAGGATCCATCGTTTGATATGACCGAAAGTCACTGTTTGGTTCCATTCCGAGAACAAATGTTAAGTTTGCCTCAAAGTCGCCAAAGTAAATACCGGTTAGATTTGATTCATCTACAGTTATTGTCTGTGTAATTGATCCCCAAGACGGCTCATAACCCGCATCATCGCTCCATACACCGCCACGAGCGGCAACGTTGATTACAACGTAGTCACTTATTTCAACTGGCAAGACGTAAGAGTCCTCTCCTACCAAGAATTCACCGTTTATTTCTATTGCATACGGACCCGGAATCATTGAACGAGGGTCGTCACTTGTTGCCTCTAACTCAATGATAAATGAGTCAAATAAATCTCCGGGTTCGATACGAACGTCCTGAAGAAGGTACGAGCTGTATTCGTTCGGGTTATCAGATATGTAGGTATTTACTGGTCCTCGGCTAATCGTTTCTTCTGGAGTGGTTATTGCTTGTAGGTCAGTTGAAGAAGGTTTGTCATCCGTAAGCATTTCATTTTGCGGTTCTTCTAACTTCTCAGGAACATCTATTTCGTTATCTTCTATGAAGTCACTCTCTGCTCTGTTCTCAGTTGTTTCTTCTATATCTATAGACTCTTCGTCTCGACTTGAGTCAAAAGGAGCTGATTCCGCTAGATCAGCATTGTCGATACTTTGTTCCCTTATTTCTGAAGGAGCACTTTCTGCCACTGGTTCAGTATCTGATGTTTTAAGAGTCTCGGATGCTATCTGTGTTGTAGAGCTATCTCCGTCTCTGAATAACGGAATAGCAATAATTACTAGTATCGCAGCAGCAACTGCTCCAAGAATTCGACCTGGTCTAATAAAGAAAGACCTGCGACTTTTAGCATTTTCAATGGGAATTACTGAATCAGGTAAAGCAACTGTCATTTCGTCTAACGCGATCTGGATCTGACTCGCTTTCGTACCTGAATTGTTTGGTACTACTTTTCCAACGCTTTTACTTATTGCGAGAATCTGATTAACTTCGTTCATTAACTTGGAATCTGATTCGATGCGCGCTCGTTCTTCATCAGTGACTTCACCATCTATATAGGCGCTTATTAATTCAAAATCATTATGTTTTCTAGAATCATCCATCGTTAACCTCTTTGACTGTGCGTATGTGGTTTTTGTTCCCTAAAATTTCTTCTTTCATCTTTTGGCGGGCACGTGCAATTCGTGACTTTACAGTGCCCGTTGGAACTTCAAGAATTTCACTTATTTCTTCGTAGCTAGTACCCAATTGGTCTCTTAGTACGAGCACTATTCGAAATTCTTCTGGCAGGCTTTGTAACGCATTATCGATGTCAAGGGTGTCAATTAATGAGTCTTCAAGACTTCTTGTTGCTTTGCTGTCTAATGGGTGGACAGTTTCTTCAGTGAATTCAGTGGTTGGTCGGCGAGATTTTTTTCTGATTTCGTCCAATGACGCATTGGTGGCAATTCGATAGACCCATGTTGAAAATTTTGCAGTTGACTTGAATGAGGCAATATGTTTTACAACTGATATCAGTGTTTCTTGAGTTGCTTCATTAGCATCATCAATGTTTCCTATTACTCTCCGACAGATTGAAAAGACAAAATCATAATAATGTTCTAGTAATTGTTCTAGGGCATCTCTATTTCCTTGTTGCGCTGATGCTACAAGTTGGGATTCATCAAAGGCCATAACTATCTACTAAACATAAGGTAATAGTTTCTGTTTAGGAGACTTCTATTCCGGATATCTCCATTCGGATACCAGGGGGAGGTTTATCTCCAAGGTCTGTAAACCAAACAAGCACAGCGCCACCCGTTATTCCTGTTAAGTCGACGGTTGCGTTGCCTTGTGATGAAGTAATAGAACCGACAGATGTTCCCCATGCAGCCAATGCGCTTTGGGGTGAGTCTGCAACGAAAATTTCGCCTGACCAACCAGCATTTGCAGTTTCAATAGCTACTCTTTGAAGTTCGTACGGTTTCTTTAACTCTATAACTAGCCCCACTCCATCTTTAAGGCCACCCATTGAACGGTTCGCATAGGTTTCGCTGTACCAGATTGTTTCAGGATCTTCATCCAATAAATTATCAATTAGTTCTGGGTGTTCTACGCCATCACCTAATGGGTCGAAGTCATCTGCTCCGAGAACGGATACCATCTCAAAAATAGGCGATACTTCTGATTCAGATAACGCAGAGCTGTCTTCAGAACTATTTGCCGTTTCAGTAGATTCCCCATCATCAGATTGTTGAGATGGAACTGAAGCTGATGGGGCAGGTGCAACTGTTGCCTGCTCTATTTCGCTAGGTTCATTGTTATTGTCTGAACTAAATGGGTTCCCATTTGCCGCGAAAATAATTCCTAACACTAGAAAAAATACAAAGCCTGTAATAAGAAATTTTGATATGAACGTATTGAGATCAAAGGGCTTTGGAGATTGACTTTGATCAATGTTCTCTTGACTTACGTCTGTATCTATTGTTTCTTCTTCTAAGTCATCTATAAAGTCCACAACTCTAGAATATCTCTCAGTTCGTTCTCCTGCCGTCGCTTTTTCAATAGATTGCATAATTTCTTTATTTATCAATTTTGATAACTGATATCTTTTAGGAACTTTTCGTGAGCCGATGAGCATGTATTGCAAAATTTTTCCGAGTGAGAAAATATCGCCATGAATAGTTGCGGTAGATGAATCTTCAGAGAAATCAGATTCAAAATCGGTGTTGATTTCACTATCGGGTATTAAATCTTTTGAGATAAGACTTTTGAAGTTATTGAAACCAAATCCTGAAACTTGCGGACCTCTATCTGGACATAAAAAAATACGTTTCGGATCGAGGCTTCCATGGAGAACACTCTGTTCATGAGCGTACGAAAGAGCATCAGCAATCTGTTTAGTTATCTGTAGTGCAAGATTCAGAGGTAGTGGTCCTGTTCGTTCCACGTAATCAAAAATTGTTTCTTCGTTCACTAGCTCGATAACGATTGCCTCTAAATCTTCATCACCAGTTGTATCTAAAACAGTGATAATTGAAGGGTGGTTAAGTCTTGAAATAACCTTTGCTTCTTTTCTAAATAACGAAACTTGGTCGGAATTCGTTATTTGAAAGGGGTTCGTAAGGTTGACAGCGACATCCCGCGATAACACCAAGTCTTTGGCCAACCATGTTTGAGTTCCCGTCTCAGAAGAAATGAGAGAACTAAGAACATATCTCCCGGATAATTTTCGTCCAAGTAATAATCTTGTGTCTGAATTAAAGGAGTCAGACACTTTATTTAACTACGCCCAAAGGACTATTGAACAAGGTACGTAACACCCAACACTCTAGGACCTCCGTGCGTTCCAATAACTGCACCAAGTTGATTAATTCGGATTTGTTCTTTAGGGACGATATCAGAAATCAGTGTTGCGAATTCCTCAACATCTGGAGCATCTCCATGGATGATGCTCAATTCTGAAATTTCGCTCTCACCTTCAAGGACTTCTTTAAGCCAAATAAGCGACTTTTTTCTGGTTCTTTGACGACCGGCTTCAACAACTTCTCCACTACTTAAGTCAAGGCACGGTTTGAACTGCAGCATTGTTCCCAACATTGCTTTTGCTCCGCCAATTCTCCCACCTTTCTTGAGATTTTCAAGTGTGTCTAATGTTGCGAAGATCCTAGTTCTACTAGCTAAGTTCTCAACTAAAGAAACAATTTCATCCATGGATCCACCATTTTTTGCAGCGTCAGCGGCTTTACGAATGATCGTTCCCAGACCGCATGTAATGGATTTTGAATCAATGCATTTTACGGGCAGGGTATCAGCGAGTGCATCTGCGGCTAGTTGTGCAGCTTGACCGGTTGCAGATAGGGCTAAAGATAGATTGATGCAGATAACTCCTTCAGCTCCAGCTTCTGCACATTTTTTGAACGCAGCTTCGAATGCACCAGGCGAAGGCGCAGCAGTTGATGGCAAAAGATCACTCTCGCTCATTTTTTGGTAAAAGTCAGAAACTGAGAGATCAACTAAATCCGTGTATTCAGCTTCCCCAAACCGCACAGAAAGAGGAACAATTTCAATACCAAGATCCTCAGCTTCTTCCAAACTAATATCACTGGCACTATCGGTAACAATACGAATCGTCATGGAACCCCCTAAAAGATTACTAAGGGGACTTTAATACCGGCATGCCATACATCCTAAAATTAAACAAACATTTTCTTTATAAAACCCTCTGAACAGGGAAAACACATAAAAATAATTTCAGTTTTTTAGAAAAGTTGCAATATTTGTCACAAAAATGATGCACATTGTCAACTACCCTTACATATATGGGAATCCTTTTTATCAGTAATGATATTTGCTTTGAACATAAGCCAAGTGGACAGCACCCTGAAAGACCTGACCGGTTATCGGCTGTGTTAGATGGACTTGAACGAGCACGAATGGGATCAACTATTACAAAACTTCGTGCTGAACCAGTAGATGAAAATTTAATTCTACAAGTCCACGACCAAGACCTAATTTATGAATTGAAAGAAATATCTGAACAAGGAGGCGGGGTTGTCGATGCCGACACAAGAATGAGTTCTGCTTCCTGGAAAGCGGCGCTTGTAGCTGCTGGGGCAGGATTACAAGCCATAAACGAACTACAAAATGGAACTGCCACTTCAGCATTTTGCGCAATACGTCCACCAGGTCACCACGCAACAACATCCAAATCGATGGGTTTTTGCTTATTAAATAACATCGCAGTAACGGCAAGGAAACTGATCAATGAAGGAGAAAAGGTTCTTATCGTTGACTACGACGCTCATCATGGAAATGGAACGCAAGACGTGTTCTATTCCGACCCTAATGTCTTATTTATTTCACTCCACCAGATGCCTCTTTACCCATGGACTGGAGCAGTTAATGAAAGAGGAATAGGCGATGGGATAGGAACGACGCTAAATATTCCATTGCGACCAGGAACTACTGGAGATGTCTACTTGTCAGCATGGGAGAAGCTAGCGTTACCGATTATTGAGAAATTTGAGCCCACATGGCTACTCATCTCAGCTGGATTTGATGCCCACCGCAGAGACCCCCTTACTGAGTTAGGATTAACATCCGGGGACTACAACTTGTTGACTTCCCGAATAATCGAAACAGTTCCTGCTGGACGTCGTCTAGTCTTTTTAGAGGGAGGATACGATCTCCAAGCTTTAGAACTTTCAACTTGTGCGGTATTACACGCACTGGTTGACATAGAAACACACCCTGAAGAATTATCTAATGGGGGTGTTGGCAGCGAAGCAATTGATGAGATCGCAGAAATACTACGTACTCATGAATACTGAACCATTCAAAAAGCTATTGGAATTTACTTCACCGATAAATGAGTGTTTTAAATCAGATGGTAAACAGATTTACCTTGTTGGAGGCATTGTTCGTGATGTATGTGCAGGACTGAATGACACTTTTAATCTTGATTTGGATTTCACAACTGATGCAACCCCCGACGAAATAAAGAGAATAATTCAACCAATAGCTGAAAGCGTGTGGCTAGCAGGACAACAATTTGGAACAATAGGAGCTCAGGTCAACGGAAAAACAATAGAAATTACAACTCATAGGTCAGAATCTTATGTCTCAGAATCGCGTAAGCCAGTCGTAACATTCTCAACCGACCTATCTGAAGATCTCTCGCGAAGAGATTTCACCATTAATAGCATGGCTATCAACCTTGAAACAGGGAAACTTATTGACCCATTTAATGGATTAAGAGATCTCCAACTCAAAATATTGCGTACGCCACTCGACCCACATATTTCATTTTCTGAAGACCCACTTCGAATGATGCGAGCCGCTCGCTTTATTTCACGTTTTAACCTCACGCTCGATAAGGGAATTAAGGAAAGCGTAAATGAGCTAAGGGAACGGCTCTCGATCGTATCGAATGAACGCATACGCGATGAGTTGAACAAATTACTTATTACCCCAGACCCAAATACTGGATTCAAGTTCCTGTTAAAAACAAAGCTCTACGAATCATTTTTTCCCGAACTCGCTGGTTGCAGGCGTCAACACCAAATTCGTTACCTCAGACACGATCATTGCATACGTCTTGCCGCGTTGTTACTCCACAGTACTCCTGAGACAAGAAAGAATCGATTGAAAGATCTGAAATATTCAAATCGAGAGATTGACACAATACATAACTTGATAAGTGCTTCACAAATGATACTGAAACAGCCAATGGGTAACCCTCAATATAGAAAGTGGTACTTACATGCAGGGGAAAACCGCCAAGGCTCAATTGAAATTGCCTCAATACAGCGTGCCGCTCGAAGGAAAATTACTGCAATACAACGCCAAGGACGTCACCTTAATCAAGAGTTAGAAGACTACACACCCCCCTTCACCGGTTCCGAAATCATTAGTATTCTGGAGATGCCTCAAGGACCCGAGGTAGGGGAAGTTCTCCAACTCCTTGAAAATATGTTCATTGAAAGCGGTCCTGTTAGTAATCAAGAAGCACTTGATTTCCTAGCAGAGTGGAGAGAGCGTAAAGATAACTAGAAGAGAAAATAATGCTTCTACTCTCGCCCTAAATTAATATTTACTCATGGCCTTCCTGCCTTCTCAGTTAACGAAAAAACGTCCAACAAGTGAGATAAGTTACGAACTTGAAAAGAGGCGAGTGCTTGAGCAATACAGGACGGGGATGCTTTCAACTCATGATGTCTGTGATGCGCATCCCGAGCTGATCAGAGCTGCACACAACTACTCCTACAAACAATTGGGAGACTGCCCTATATGTTCTGATGAAACTCTAGTAACAGTAAATTATGTGTTTGGACCACGATTGCCCTCTCATGGTCGCTGCGTAAATTCAAAGAGAGATTTTGACCGCATACGCAAAAGAAAAGGATCGTTTACATGCTATGAAGTTGAAGTTTGTACGTCTTGCTCCTGGAACTATCTAAATCGGGCCTACCCGCTGTGAGCTGACACAATATTATGTCTCGTTATGAAACTTCAACTAACTTAAAAGGAAAACCTCAGGAGAACTTATGCCTTTCTCACTTATACGATTCAACCTAATTGACCCGACATTAGACAGCCAGTCATTATCAGAGAGGTACAAAGCCATGCTGGAGATGGCTGATTTCGCTGACCAAAATGGTTTTTTCATGGCAACGTTCGAAGAACACCATGGTGCTGACAATGCTTGGAGCCCCACACCATTAATGAATGCAGGAACTGTTCTCGCACGAACAAAGAATCTCTCGGCATCAATATCGGCTTTACTATTACCCTTACATGATCCGATTAGAGTCGCAGAAGATATTGCAGTCATTGATCTTATGAGCGGAGGGCGACTTACTGTAATTTTTGGATTGGGATATCGCCCTAGCGAATATCAACTCATGGGCAAAGACTGGGACAATAGAGGAAAAATTATGGATGAGAGCATCCAGACACTACTTGATGCATGGACTGGCGAACCTTTCCAATACAGAGGGGAAACACACCGAATCACGCCGTCACCACTAACAAAGCCGCATCCACTAATCATGATTGGTGGGACAAGCAAAATTGCTGCTCGCAGAGCTGCCAAATTTGGTTTACCACTGTCACCAGCTGCCCACATGCCGGAGCTCGAAGCTTATTATTACGAGCAATGCGAACTGAACGGAACACAAGGCTTCTGTGCCATGCCTGGGCAGGAGACACATATGACGTTCGTGGCAGAGGACCCTGATAAGGCATGGGCTGAACTTGGACAATACTTCTTAAATGAAGCATCTGTGTATTCTAAATGGCAAACATCAGACATCTCATCTGCTGTACACAGTCATGCGACAACTCCCGACGAACTCAGGGAGGAAGGGATCTATCAAATAGTTACTCCTCAAGAAGCTAGCTCGCTTGATCAGGTCGTCCATCACCCACTATGCGGGGGCATGCCAATTGATAAAGCATGGGAAAGCTTACAACTCTATGTCGATGCCCTCTGAGGCTAAAAGCAACTTTTGATAGGCATTTCAAACAAATCCCCTACACTATGAACAGAAAATACAACACCTAATTTTGCACGGAAGGGTAGCAATGGCGAAAAAATGGACAGCTCCACAAATTGCTAAGCACAAAGTTAGTAACGGCAATGAACCACTCGTGATGCTAACTGCATATGATGCACCGGGTGGTCGCATGGTTAGTGAGGCTGGTGCCGACATAATTCTTGTCGGAGATACTCTGGCAATGGTGGTATTGGGTTACGAAGACACGATGCAAGTCACGATAGAAGATATGGTCCACCACACTGCCGCAGTCGCTCGAGCAGAACCTGATGCGTTTATTGTTGCAGATCTTCCATGGATGAGTTATCACGTTTCACAAGCGGAAACTGTGAAGAATGCCGCACGATTGATTCGTGCTGGCGCCAAAGCCGTGAAACTTGAAGGTGGCCAAGACAGAGTCTCAATGATTGAAGCGATCGTTAACGCAGAAATACCAGTAATGGGTCACTTAGGACTAACCCCACAATCCGTTCTCGCTCTTGGTGGGTACAAGGTTCAAGGAAAATCAACCAACGCTGCTGTCGAAATCTCTTATGAAGCAAAGGCCCTAGCTCATGCAGGTTGTTTCGCAATAGTCCTTGAATGTGTTCCATCACTTGTAGGGAAACTAATAACCGACTCGCTCCCAATCCCAACTATCGGTATAGGTGCCGGAGCTGACTGTGATGGACAAGTACTTGTTTTCCATGACTTACTTGGAATCAATCATGACCTTAAGCCAAAGTTTGTGAGGACCTACGCAAATCTTAAAGAATTAACAGTTTCAGCTCTTGAAACGTATGCTGCGGATGTTAGAAGTAAGAATTTTCCATCGGAAGATGAAAGTTACCAATTATCTGATGAAGACGCCGAAGCTTTGGGACTCTACGGGGCGACGATTCCAAAAGATGAAGATCCGCTCGCGAGCTGGTAGACGTCGGTATTTGCAGTCAATGCCACTACGCTAGAAACAGCAAAATTTAACCTGCCCTCAGACCGGCTGAGGGCCCCGCTTGCGGGACCAGAGGAGGTAGAAACTCGTAGTGAGTACTCGAGCATACGAACTAATGATTATCGTTGACGGCGATCACGAAGACGCAACGGTAGACCAAATAGTCACACAAGTAGATACATGGATCCAAGAAGAAAATGGAAGCCTTGTAAAGACCGATAAGTGGGGGAAGCGAAGATTCGCCTACGAAATCAACCATAAGACCGAAGGACATTATGTTGTTCTTGAAATGACAACAGGACAAGTCAACATGGAACCACTTGAAAGATCTCTGCGCCTTTCAGATGAAGTAGTCCGCCACAAACTTATCCGTTTGCCTGATCAAGAAGCGCAACGACGAGGACTGATCTAAACTCACAACAAGAACTTACGAGACATCAAGGATTAATAATGGCAAGAGACAACAACATAACAATCATCGGGAATCTAACTCGAGACCCTGAACTACGATTCACACCAGGTGGAGCCGCCGTAACTGACATTGGCGTTGCTTGGAACGAAAACAAAAGAAATAAAGAGACTCAGGAATGGGAAGGTATTCCCAACTACTTCGATATTACCTGCTGGTTTGATTTAGCAGAGAACGTTGCTGCAACACTCCGAAAAGGGGACCGTGTTGTCGTAACCGGAAATCTTAAATTTGATTCATGGCAAACAGCTGATGGAGAAAATCGAAACAAAGTAAAAATTATCGCTGATGATGTCGCTCCCAGCCTTCGTTGGGCAACCATTGAAAATGGCGCTATTCAGAGAACCCAAAGCCGGGGCGGTGGCGGTGGCTATAACGCAGGGACTTCAGCGTCAACGCCTAGTTCCACACCTGCCTACGATCCAAACGAAGAACCATTCTAGATAAATAAGGAAAAATTATGCCTCCTAAGAAAAATACGAAAAGAACTAAAGCACCCTCAGCGTTAGATAGACGTGGAAAGAAAAAAGTCTCTATCCTGACACAGGAAAAAATAGAATACGTTGATTGGAAAGATGTTAACCTCTTGAGAAGATTTACATCTGACCGAGCAAAGATCCGTGCACGAAGAGTAACTGGGAATAGCGCCCAACAACAAAGAGATATAGCAATGGCTATTAAAAATGCAAGAGAAATGGCATTGCTTCCATACGAAAATCGGGTTACCACTCAACGAGGCGGACGTGGAGGAGACCGTAGACAGCGAGACGACGATCGCAGGCCTAGAGAACCAAGAGAACCAAGAGAACCAAGAGAACCATTGGAAACAGACGCTCCAACACAAACCGCAACTCCATCACCTCAAACTGAAGAAGTTAGTCAAGAAACTACTAATGAGGAGTCAGCAGAATGAAAGTTGTACTTCGTAACGACGTAGACGGGCTTGGGTATAAGGGAGATATCGTATCCATAGCTGATGGGTATGCACAAAACAAGTTAATCCCGCAGGGGTTGGCATATCCCGCATCTGCAGGAGCTGAAAAGGAAGCTGAAAAGATGCGACAAGCACGTGAATTACGTGCTTCAGAGGAAAAGGCAATGGCTGAAGAAATGGCCACCAGAATGGAAAATGAAACTTTAACCATCACAGTAAACGCAGGAGAGGGCGGCAAACTGTTTGGTTCTGTTTCGGCCACTGATATCAGCGAAGCTTTATCAGATCAAAAGAATATAACAATCGATAAGAAACTGATTACGATTACTGAAAGCATCAAAGAAGTGGGAACTTACCAAGTAGGTATCAAACCTCACCAAGATGTGGATTTCACTATTTCACTTGACGTTGTTGCAGAAAGTAATTAACAAGTTACCTAAGAAAATCGTCACTTGAGGAAAGCTCATTGGCAATAACCAATAGTGGAGCTGAATTAAAGAATTTTTCTGAGATTGTCTTTCTATTCTAGATATTCTTCCTCAAAAGGAGTTACTCACAGTTTCTGTCATCTCATCCACAGAAAATTCCTAAAATCCACAGAATTTTTTGGTTTTCCTATTGCATGTCACAGGCATCTGGCACCATTGTATATAACGCATGTCTGATCAATTTCTCCCTCCCGATGAACCACCGGAACGAGGACGCCCAACTCGCGTTCCACCCCATAATATCGCGGCAGAAGAAGCCGTTTTAGGAGCAATGCTGTTGAGCCGCGAAGCTATTGCCGACGCGATTGAAATTGTTACTGCAGATGATCTCTATAAGCCTGCTCACCAGAAAATCTTTAATGCGATCACAGCGCTGTTTGCAGCGGGGGAGCCGGCTGATATTGTAACGGTGGCTGATGAGCTTGAACGTTCTGGTTTTCTTGAGGGACTAGGTGGCAACGCAACACTTATTGAACTTCAAGCGAATACACCAGCAGCGACAAACACTACTGAATATGCACGGATTGTGTTTGAATTTGCTCAGATGCGTAGATTAACAATGGCAGGGCGTGAAATTGCAGAAATTGGATTTTCTCAACCCGATGATGTTGTCAAAGCAGTTGATGAAGCAGAGACACTTATGTTCAGCCTCGCACAAGGACGAGATACGAGTAGTTATTCCACTCTTGAGTCGCTGCTAGGGGAAACACTTAACCAGATTGAAGCCCGGGTTGAACGAGGGGACGAAGTTACTGGAACAGCCACTGGATTCTCAGAATTAGATCGGATACTTGCTGGGCTACAACCAAATAATCTTATTGTTGTAGGAGCTAGACCTGCGATGGGGAAAACTAGTTTCGGGTTGAACATTGCTGCACATGCTGCAATGGAAACTAGTGCACCTGTGCTGTTCTTTTCTTTAGAAATGAGTGAGTACGAGATAAGCCAAAGGATTTTGTGCACGGAAGCAAAAGTGGATTCAAGTAGGGTTCGCATCGGTAAGTTAACGGATGATGATTGGACCAAAATAAGTCATGCTGTAGGAAGGCTAGGGAGTGCCCCACTATGGATTGATGACAATCCGAACACCACAGTCATGGAAATCAGAGCTAAAGCACGCCGATTGAAAAGTAGAGTTGGGAATATCGGAATGATAGTAGTTGACTATCTTCAACTTATGAGCGGCCGAATGCGTGCTGAAAATAGGCAAGTTGAAGTATCTGAGATAAGTCGAAGCTTAAAAATATTGGCACGAGAGTTAGAGTGCCCAGTCGTTGCGTTATCCCAATTGAGTAGAAATCTTGAACAACGACAAGATAAAAGACCAATGCTTTCAGATTTAAGAGAATCAGGATCAATTGAACAAGATGCTGATGTCGTCATGTTTCTATATCGAGATGAGGTTTATGATACCGAATCTCCTGATCAAGGGATGGCTGAAGTTCTCGTAGCAAAACATCGCTCTGGGCCAACCGGAAGAGTGAAACTTGCTTGGTTGAAGCACTATACGAAATTTGCCGATATGGCAAAGACAAGCGATGACGATGCTCCAACTCCCCAACAATACGAAGAGTATTAAAAGATGTTCCTCGGAGAAAACCTTATCGTTTACCTAGTCCTTGCATTCGGTGGAGCATTGGCAGTTGGTAACTTTCTAGCGTTGGTAAGCACAAAAGAAGCCCCCAAAGATAGCGATTTTGAAAAACCGCCGTTGTTTCGGTCAATTGTGATGATCCTGATAGGGGTTCTTGCGGCGATTTGGGCCATTATCAGTTTGATTTGAGCCTAACTCTCTTAAACGCAGATTCATTCTCTATCCTGATAACACTATGGTTGCAAGTGACGCTCAACGTCGATCAATACGTGCGCAAGCTATCTCAATTGGCTTGGCAATATCGCCATTTGGCTTAGCATTTGGGGCTCTCTGCGCGGAATCTGGGATTGGGGTCTGGGAAGCGTTAGGTTTTTCATCAATAGTTTTTGGAGGGTCATCCCAATTTGCTGCAGTGTCAGTTCTTGCTGATGATGGCACTGTAATAGCGGCTATCACTGCAGGTTTGCTGTTAAATCTTAGGTCATTAGCGTTCGGGGTTTCAATGGCGCCTTCCCTAAAGGGATCTCTTTTCTGGAGAGCTGGAGTGTCACAATTAATGATTGACGAGTCGACAGCAATTGGTTCATCTCAAACCACTCACGAACTCAGGCGGTATGGGTACCTTTGGGGTGGACTAAGCGTTTTTATCTTATGGAATATAACAACGCTTATAGGTGTTTCTGTTTTGTCGGAAGCAGAATCCTTGATCATAGATTTAGGGATCGACGCAACAATCCCTGCAGCTTTCCTTGGTTTGATCTGGAGCAAGTTAGAAAATGCCAGACATAGAGTTGTTGCACTTATCGGCGCAATAACTGCATTGATTCTTATTCCTTTCACACCAGCTGGAATTCCAGTTATTGCTGCTGCATCTGCGATTATTTGGGTTAGGCCCTGGATTGTAAGAGAGGGCGATAGTTATGAGTGATGCTGGCCTTGTTGTTGTCCTTTTAGGAGCTGGTACTTATGTGCTTAAGGCGTTAGGGCCAATGTATTTTGGGAACCGAAGAGAATTACCTTCCAAATTCAAGACAATGGCGCTTTTGTTGCCAACACCGCTTATTGCGGCTCTTGTTGTAACCAGCACATTTAGCTCTGATAACGCAATCACGTTTGATGCTCGAATCATTGGTGTTATGGCGGCGGGTCTTGCGCTATGGAAAAAAATCCCCTTTGTTTTTGTCGTGGTATTCGCTGCATTTGCAACCGCTATATTTCGATTGTTGGTTTCGTGATTTGCTATTGTTGCGTCAAAGTAAAAATGATCAGGAAAGATAAACAGGGGATAGGATACAGGTGTGAGCGAAGCCACAGAAAATCTCATGCACGAACCTAAGGTTATTAGCAACGAGAAGGCCCAAAACACTTTCTCTACTGCAATGGTGATATCGGGTATTCGATGTGCTTTTACGTATGTGATCTTTCCTATTTTGGCACCGGCATTAGGGGTAGCGTCTGGGGTTGGGTCAGGAATTGGTTTAGTTGCGAGCATTATAGGAATTGCAGCGAACCTTTACAGCATTAAACGGTTTCATTCATCGAATCATCAATGGAAGTGGCGCATAACCGCTCTTAATGTGGCGGTGATTATATTGCTGGGTGTCTTGCTTGTTTTAGATATAGCCTCACTGACCTAGACATAGCAGAAAATCTGTTCAACCACTATCATGTAAAGCATGCTTGATAAAACAGGTGTTGCAGTATTCACGTCAGATCCATCGTTGGACAATGGCGAATCATCTGCAGGCATTCGTGTTGAAGATATCACCGTAGATATCGGATCAAGCAGAATCCTCACAGACGTCTGCGTACAGGCACCCCAAGGCTCCTCCCTTTCGATACTTGGACCAAGTGGTTGCGGCAAAACAACTTTGCTGCGTGTTCTTGCAGGTTTGCAGAAAACTAAAAGTGGAATAATCACGCTTGATGGCAGATGTGTCGTATCTGATCAGGTGAATGTTCCACCAGAACAACGAAACGTGGGATTAGTGTTTCAAGATTGGGCGCTTTTCCCTCACTTAACAGTATTAGAGAATATTGTTTTTGGTCTAAAGAGAGCTGATAGAAAAGCTCCTACCAAGGAAATCATGGAACTTCTTGAAATGGTAGGAATATCCGAACTAGCGGATCGACTTCCTTCCTCACTTTCAGGTGGGCAGCAACAACGTGTCGCTCTAACAAGGGCCCTTGCTCCTCAGCCCTCAATTCTTTTGCTTGATGAACCCTTTTCCAGCCTTGATACAGGCCTTCGAGTTGAGCTTCGCTCAGAAGTATCTGATCTCCTCAAATTGCTAAATGTAACGAGTGTATTTGTTACCCATGATCAGGATGAGGCGTTTACCCTTGGCGATAACGTCGCAGTGATGAATGAGGGGAGAGTTGTTCAGCAAGATACACCATGGGAGATATATCGACATCCTGCGAACCCATGGGTTGCAAGCTTTGTTGGGGAAATAAATCAAATCCCTGGTGTTGCTTCAGGTGGAACAGCAGAGACATCTATAGGCACTGTGCAACTTTGTAATGCTGCACATGGTGCAGTTGACGTTATCGTGCGACCTGAGGAGCTAGTACTTATTGATGGGACTGACTCGCTTATTACTCGCATTGACTACTTTGGACACGACACAATTTACGAGATCACGACGTCGTCTGGTGTTGATCTCCGGTGTCGACGAGGAGGTTCTCCTTCACATCAGGTAGGAGATCGCGTAGATGTCAAACATTCTGGAATTACCACTGTAAGTTTCCCGAAATAATTGAGTTTTTTCAAAGGATTAAAGACGCTTTTTCGGTAAATCTCTGGAGACTGCGGTCATTAATTTTTATTGATGTAATCAGAGTATCTATAAAATGCAAAGGGCCGGGTCCCATGAGGAACCCAGCCCTTTGATGTTTTTAAGTTGTTCGTCTATCAGCCGTAAGAGCCAAATTCAGCAGGGGTAATGCCGAAGTATGCAATTACTGGATCAAGCACTGCTTGAATGTCTGCGACGCTTCCTGA
>Ga0208277_1000208_pt1 | contig 35522 bp, 26 predicted proteins | sample ETNtaG_5_FD_185782 | JGI IMG/M metagenome (GOLD analysis project Ga0208277, IMG submission 185782) | Marine microbial and viral communities from oxygen minimum zone, Eastern Pacific Ocean - ETNP201406SV205 (SPAdes) (version 2) | ecosystem: Environmental > Aquatic > Marine > Oceanic ...
CATTGTGTCCACCTGCATCCACAATAATACGGGCAGAAAGAGTTTCCCCATTTTTCAGATGAACCGTTTCTCCTTCGACCCTTTCAACCCTTGAATCCACCATGTAAGTGGCTCCTGACTTCTTTGCTATTTCAACTAGAAACTCATCGTGAGCAACTCTATTCAATACGTATCCATCGAAGTCAAATTTCAATGGTTTACCAGAAGGGGGAACTAAATGCATCTTGTCTGAGTGCCTAGATATTGCAGAATCTGGAGTTTGAAATAAGTCATCCATATCGGGAACATCGGGACATAATCTCCTCATCTCATCATTAGTTGGAACTAATTCACCACATTGTAGCGGTGTCCCAATTGGATCTCTGCCATCGATTACCAAAACATCAGCACCGTTAGCTGCAGCGTAACGAGCAACTGTACTTCCGGCAGGACCCCCACCGATGACGATAACATCTCGATCATAATTTGGCAAGCAAACACCTCAGGAGTGACGGTTCTGAACCATTTCAACTACATGTTTAAGCAGTTGCTTTGCTTCACATTCTTCAAAGATTGAAATATGTTGTAGTGCTCTTTCTAAATGATTGTTAATCAATATCTCAGAATAACTCAGACTATCTGCACTCTCTAGTAGGGATATGAGTTCATCAAATAGCGAATCATCGAAGTCTCTGATTATATCTGCAAGTCTTACTCTTTGTTGCCCATGTAGGAGAGTTAGAGCATGGATTAGAGGTAATGTCATCTTTCCTTCATAGATGTCAGCACCCCTTGGTTTGCCCATTCTTTCATCTCCTCTAATATCTAGTAAATCATCAACCAATTGGAAGGCAATTCCAAGTTCCAATCCGAAATCAAACAATGCTTGACATTCAGATTCACTTGCATTGGCAACAAGTGCAGCCCCTTGACATCCAGCAGCAAAAGGTCCAGCAGTCTTCCCTTTAACAATCTCTAAGTAGTCTTCTGGTGATGTAGAAAGGTCCAGAACATGATCTAATTGACTAAATTCTGCACTGGCCAAGCGTGAACAAAAACTAGCCATAACATCTACAACTTCTTCTCTATATCTTCCGCCCAATCCAAATCCTTGAACGAATAGCCAGTCGCCTCCGATTATAGCTTTAGGTTGTCCAACTAATGCATGCATTGTTTTCTCTCCTCTTCGAGTCAAAGCTTCATCGTTAATGTCATCATGAACTAGTGTCGCAGTATGAATAAATTCTGAGGCCAAAGATAATGGCATAATTTCATCGACATTTTCTCCTCCGGCCAACTCGTATGCCAAATGAACTAGAATCGGTCGTAGCCTTTTACCACCTGCCAATAATATACGGCCAGAAACTTCTGCAACTTCGCCATGAATGGCGCATTGCTCCTCTATTAGAGTCTCCAAGTTGGCATTGATTATGTCGCGAAGCCCTTCTAGGGCATCAAGTGCAACATTGGTCTCCATGGAACATCCCACAAGGGTCGCCTTCTTAACGAGTGGCGGGCGCCCGTAAAACGCCGGTATGTGCTGGCCGAGGACAATGTGATGACCGAAGAGGACCGTTTTGAGATCCTTTTGTGCCCAGAAGTAGGGGACGGGGTAAGTACACATGCCAAGAAATTCATTGACAGTTCACCAGATGGACTGAATCTTATTGAAAAGCAAGTTCCACATGTGGAAACAGCGATTGAATTGTTAATTGATGGCCATGGAGACATGGTTCCAGTTTCTGCTAATTGGTGGTACAATAACAGAGTCAAAGGTTTGTCATCAAACTTAGTTCTACCAAGGAGGGAACCAACCAGGGTTCTTGTTGGTGAAGATAAGCCAGAATATATTCCAAAAAGAGGAATAATTATTGCAGACTGTGATATTGTACAAAGGCAGTTAATTAGATCAAGAAGTGACATCAAAGTCATGCTTCCTGAAGACTTAGATGGAGCGCCAGAGGATGTATTTGAACGCGTAGAATGGTTGGAAGGGTTGAGGGTAGATGGGGAAATAGATGGCTATACCACTACTAGAGCATTACATTCTTCTCTTCCTTCAAGAGCCAGAAGGCACACTTTAGGAATGCAGCGCCAAGATGACACTAGGTCTCGATTTATTCCTGTTCCTTTGGAAGGCTATACTGTGCTATTGACAAGGGATGATTTCCCAATTTCGAGATTTTCAAAAGTAATAGATGCTGGTGCAGCACTCTCCTTACGCTTGGAAATGACAATCTTAGATAGTATAGATGAAAATATGCTAGATAAGATTGGTTTAATGGTTGAACAACGTAAAGTTAGGACAATTCTTACAGATGTGGGCAATAGGGGTCGAACTCTAGGGTTTGAAAACCCGTTAAATGAATGGAAAACATTCACTTCAGTTTCACAAACACAAGGACCGAAGGATTCAGACCCGCGTATAGATATAATTCTAGAAACTGTAAGTAAAGATGGTATGGTAACAACTAGTGTTGAACGTATTTTCCCGCTCGAAGAAAGCCACTCTGGGGCTCATAATCTTGTATTCAATTGGAACCAACTTCTAATGGTTATGAGAGAGGTACCTGAAGCCGATAAGCGTGGGCGAATGAAGGAGTTGATGGACAACTATATCGATGATTTAGTTTCCAAAGGTCGGCTTTCTGAAGATCGAATATATTCGCCTTTACTGAAAGATGAAGATCATAATTGATCTGTATTATCTTCACCAGTCATTTGTCGAATTTTGTTGCGATGTTTCTCAATGTTTTCCGGATCTCTGTCATCTCCGGCAAGAATAAGATCGTATCCGTTATTGTTTAATTCTCTAGATAATTCTACCATTTCAATAGGTGCATTAACATCAACAACATCCGCAATAGCCTCATCAATTTCTCTCGCTGATGACTCCCATGACCCGGATAACTTCAGCAAATCTTTGGTCATACGCTCAATAATATCTACCGCAGACGGCGGCCTAGCAAGTACCCCCTGGATTCTATTAACTGCATCGAGATGAAGCGTTCTTAATTCGCCTAGCCGGTTAGCTGAACCAATAATTTGAGTTGCCATGAAATCTCTATCTCCAGTCTTAACCATCTTCTTTTTAGATTTCTCTAATTCTCTTTTGACTTCAGCAGCTCCTGCAATAATCGCGTCTTGAATACTGGCGACTTCATTCAGAATAGCCTGTACAGCTTCAACTCTGTCGCGCATTTCTTCTTCTAAACGAACTTCTTCTCGCCTTAGATCATGTCTGACGTTATCGATTATGCCAATGGCAAGAGCAGTGGCCTCTTTCAAAGTTGTTTTCGCGGCCCTTTCGTGACGCCCCATAATCTCCCTCATAGCACTCGTGGATGTAGAGGTTTGAATGTATTGCCCTATATTTCCCTATTTTGTCGGCCCCGTAGGGGCCATGACTGCAAAAATACCCTTCAATAATCAGCGTCTAATGGTATTCCTTGGGGTGCAACCTCAAATATGGAGAGGATTGGAGGCACAATGGAGGTATGCAAATGAACGACAAGCAAACCCTTCTTTCTGAACTTCATCAGGCTAGGTTAGACCGCCTGAAAGAAATCTGTGCCGGGCATGGAATTTCTAGAAATGGTTCTGTAGAAGTATTACGTGCTAAACTGATTGCAGACCTTGTTTTAGATGAATGGGATTTGTCTCCAGATGGCATTGATTCGATATTAAATAATCAATTGGGAGATGTACTGGCAGTCTTTGGAGTCAAAAAATCAGGTTCGATTAGAGAGAGAAGACAACGCCTGTTTTTGCATCTTAATCACGATGCCAAGCAATTAACTCCTGAAAAGTTAGATACTCTCTCAAGAGATCAACTACACGAATTGTGTTCTAAACTAGACTTGCCACGCTCTGGAGCAAAACAAGCCCTTCTGATGAGGGTCGCTGGAGTATTAACGTCCCAGTCGGGCTCTTGGGGTTCAATCAAGAAAAGCTTGCGAAGACCAAGAGGCAAACCAAAAGCAGTTTCAATACCTTCACCATCTGATGATTATGAAAAAGTTGTCAAACCTGTTGTTGAAACCCAACAATCTACAGCACCATCTGTTATTCTTGAATCAAATGAAGTCGAAGTTATCGAGGACATAGTTGGACAAGATGAAGTTGAGATAATTGATATCTCCCCTCCAACCGTTGCAGAAGTAATTCCTGCTGTGGTCGCATCACCTGTTGCACCAGTTGTTGAGATGACTGCGTCAGTAATCGAGATTGAGGGTAGAACTGCAGAGATAGACGCTCTTTGTCGAGATTATCTCTTGGTTGGTTCTGTTGATGATAATGAAGACGTGAATGCTTTCATTTCTAGTCTTGGGAAACATGGATTACCTATCAATGACGATAATGCTGCAGATTATGTCAGAGCCAGACTCTATTCTCTTGATGCAACAGCAAAGGCAGAAAAAGATGCTATGCACAAAATGCCAAACTCTTGGAGAGAAAGAGAAGCACTGCGACATTTCGAAGAAGCAAGGGAATTACTCAGGAACGCCCTTCCTGAATTGATTAGGTCTCATGATGGAGAAATGGTCAAAGCGCGAATGGCATTTGAAGAAAAGGCTAGAGAATTGTATTTGGATATGAGTATGCCCTCAGTTTCTGGTAGATTACACGCATTATTTGATTTACAAATATCATTAGACGAAGAGATTGCCGCAAGTGACCCTAGAACTGCTAGAAGAACCAGAGTGGCTAGATTATTACAACACGGGGCAGTTCACTTACAGCCTAATGAAAGAAGAACACTTGATCGTCTAGAGCGTAATATCGACGGCTTTGAACAATTAGTTGAAGCGGTTTTACAGAAGGCAGGCGGTAGTTATGGTGATGCGGAACAGACTTTAGTTATCAGATTCCTTGAGAAGAAAGGATACGCCGTCAATAATGCAGAGTTAAGGCCAAGAGTTGTTGCTGCTGCTGGAGTCGTTGGTGCAGAACTAGGACACATCTCGCCTTCAGAAATACCAAGAATTGCTCCTGGAATCAAAGTATCAGACACCGAGGTTGATTCAATTATTTCAGATTTGAAAAGACTTGCTCAACAATTCCGCACAGATGGTGATGAAGAGGAATTAGATGAAGACCTCGAATTAGCGGAATCTGTTGCAGATGCTTCAGATAGAGTAAATTCACTAAGAAATAAAATCGATGGTGTTGACGAATTACTCGCACGTTTGAATCTTTCAAGCGATTAACGAGTAGCGTAGAAACTTTGGATGACTTTAGTTACAGTCTCAATGTCTCTTATGTCTCGTTTAATTAGATCAGCAAGAATTTGCTCTCTCTGTTTGACGTATTGTTCAAACTGAGCAGGAGTAATTCCGGCAGCAGTACAAATTGTTTCTCTCATCTTTGAAGGAATACCAGTTTCTTCAATTTTATCGGTTGCAGCATTATACTTCCAAATAGCATTCAACCTAGGTTTATCTCCTTCCATACCTGCAACTTCTGCAACTTCAGTAATCTTTCTTGCAGTCTTTCCGTTTACATGTAATCTAGCTTGAATGATGATTAGGTCAAGTCCTGTTAGCATAATTGGTGGTACATTCATTGGAGGATTAATCATCCTGGTTATTGTTTCCATAGCGGTATTTGCGTGCAGAGATCCAAATGAACCATCGTGCCCAGTATTCATTGCAGTCAGTAAAGTTGCAGCTTCGCTAGAACGTACTTCTCCCACAATAATTCTGTCAGGTCTCATACGTAGGCTTGATTTCAGACAATCATTCATGTCAACAGCAGGTGTTCCGTCCGGCCTTTCCCTTCGGGTCTCCATTCGCAACCAGTGGTCATGATAAACTTGTAATTCAGCAGTATCTTCTACCGTTAGAAGACGCTTGTGCCAAGGAATATACATTCCAAGACAATTCAAAGTAGTGGTCTTTCCTGAACCAGTTCCTCCTGCTATGACGAAATTTGCAGGTCTGCTGTCCAATCCTTCAATCCAAACCCACATCATTGCTGCTAATCTTAGATTCACAGTTCCAAACTTAATCAAATCAACCATTGTTAGTGGGTCATCTCTGAATTTACGGATAGTAAGAGTAGGCCCGTCTGGAGATACTGGAGGTATTGTGCCGTTTACTCTGCTACCATCTGGTAACCTGCCATCGAAAATCGGGACCATTCCTGGGCCATCGCCAAGTGGGACCGAAGTGAATGCAGCAATATTCTTTGAAATCTCGATACCTTGTTGGTCATCAACCCAAACATTTGTTCTGCACATGCCATGGTCTCTATGAGCCACTTTAACGCACTGTGCGCCTCCATTGTACATCACTTCTTCCAGGTTGTCATCTTCAAGCAATGCTGCGAGGTTACCATATGGATTAGGTTCCACGCCCCCGTCTACATGATACATAGGTGCAGGATGGTTTCCTTCCATGTAGATTGTGACTCTTCCGTATTGATCCAATATTTTCTCCATTTTTTCATCCTCCAATTACTAGAACTCCAACGTGATAGATTGTCATAGAGACAGCCATCCATAATGGTGCCCACCAAAGTGCTGAGCGCATCCTTCCAAGCATTCTTCCACTAACTCCAATGGCAACAAGAGATGCGCCTCCGAAGAACATAGTGAAAGATGAGTTGAAGTCCTCGAGCTGGAATCCCTGATTTCTAGGTGCGAACAGGCCAACGATGAATGCAATTAGAAATGGTAGTCCAACAGAAACGAACATGATAATTAGAATCGATCTTCCCATTAAATCAGACTCTCTTCGATTCATTAAGTCATTCAGCCTTTCGTAGTCTCGAGACATATCTGCTAAGATGTTTCTTAGAGGAGCATCCTGTTCTATAGCAGTTGATATGAGGTGCATGACTCTTTGCACTTGAGATGAACGAGATTTAGTTGCAAAGTTTGAAAGTGCGGCATCAAAAGACGATGCATGACTTTCAGCTAAAGTTTCCTTTAGCAATTTACCCAACTTTCCGTTGTTTCTGTCTGCTTCAGCCATCATTGCTTGCTGAAGACCTAATCCTGCTCCTAATGAGTCAGACAATGCTTCGAGCAAAGCGGGCAAGTCGTTCTCAATCGATCTTCTACGCTGTCTTTCGATAATCGGTGGAATTCCTCCGATAGAACATGCGACTCCTAGAGTTATTATGAACAACAAAAGGGGTTCATTTCTAAACATCTCAAGAATTCCGAAAATCATTGTATCACAATCCTGGGTCCTTTGTATGAGCCTTTAACCCAATCATTGCCATTCCTGCTAATGTGAAAAATAGTCCAGCATTAACTATGGTCATAATTGTACCTTGGTTCATAGTTCCAAACAATTCTTCAGCACCTTCCATGAGTTGTGGTGCAATTCCTAAAATTGATAGAATGATTGGTCCAATCATTCCTATTGATAGAAGGGTTTCAGGAACTCCTCCCAATTCTTCGATGTATTCTTTGACGGCTTCAGTACGGGTTTCTTCCATCCTTTCGCCTTGTTTACGTAAAGTCTCGATTATGTCCGTATTCTGTGTTACATTGTTAAGCATGGTATTGATGACTCTTTTGTAACCATCATTTTCTGCCTTTTTCAGGAGTGCACGGAGTTCTCTTTCCATTGGCTTTCCTTTGTTGATATTCTCCATCAATGTAGCGAAATCTTTCGAAATAATCCCATATCCACCCTGAGATATTGAGTGAATAGCTGCTTCAAGACCTACCCCTGAACCCATTAGGACATCTAACGTTCTGATGACATAGAGTATTTCTCTAGACTCATCCAGTGATCTCATCTATTGCACCTCAGCGTATATCTTCAATGAATTCAAAACTGTAAGTGCTCTTGGAACCATCATATTCGATTTTACCAAAAACGGTTTTCACATCTCTTTCTTCGTAAGGATCGTGAATGTAAGGTTGCCCACTCCTGAACATCTTCAAGATTTTCTTGTATTCGTCGTGGTTCATTTCGCCACGAACGGTGTATACAGCCGACTCCGCGCCTTCATCTACAAGATCGTCACCTTCTCCTCCATGGAGAACTGTACGAGTAATTCTTCTCGTAATTACAACACTAATGTCTGCGTTTGGAAGCCTAAGCCAGTCAGTACTTGATGTCCCACTTGCTGGGCGGATAAAGAAATCAGTTCCTGCCACAATCTCACCTGTAAACTGATGAGGACGCGAACAGAACTTCAACCTGTTGGAGTAATAACTGTCAAACTGTTATCTTAAACCATCCAAATCTTGGTTCATGAACTGTGCCATCTTCCGACAAATCATCTAAACTAGATTCGGCAGCATCTCTGTCATGCCCTCTTGCTGCAGCGTTAGAGAGCAGCGTATCGAAATCAACCCCTTCACCTTGATCTAATCTAGAAATCAAGTCGAGCATAACTTGCTTCAAATCTGTACCCGCATCTGCGGAATCTGCACTTGATGATTCATCAGTAACATCCAAACTTGTTTGTGGAGTTGTCACTTTTGGTGCTGGTGCTGATGGCATCTTGTCTTCAGCAATATCCAAAGTTTGCATGATATTGAGTCTATAATTTTCTAAGTCTATTTCACCATAATGCTCGTTTGCAAGCAAAATACCTTCACGAAGGTTTTCTGGTATTCCTGCAGATGCTAAAGACTGGAGGTTTTTCTCAAGAGATGATGATTTATCATGGGCATCCATTCGTTCGAGCAATCCCTCAGCTGCCTTTACTAGCCAATTGCGATAATTGGACCTGGTAATAACAGCAGCCTCTTCTGGGCGAAGGCTAGTGTATACTGCTCCCTCATCATTTTGGAAATATCTAGCCTTAGCAGTCATTATCAGCATGACAGTTTCACCATCATCAATTCTTGATGCCAATTGGACAGTCAATTCTCGCATTGACTCAGGTGCATAATCTCCAACTGAGAAGTAATGTAACCCGGATGGGTCTCTTAGTTGACCCTGCCATAGTGTGGCGCCGTTCGCGGTTTCTCTTGGTTCTAATCTTTCAAGAAGTCCGGCTACAACTAGGCGATTCACTTTAGCTCCCAACTTTGTGATGACAAATAGTGGGTCGAATTCCCCAGAACCTTGTTGGTGTAGTGTAGAATCACTAAATTCTGATGCAAGCATGTGCCAAGCAGGCTGCCTTCTAGCTCTTTTCCCTGGTTGCAATCAAACCACCCCCCATTTGGCTCTTAGTTCGGCAGCAACTAAAGCAGAATCAACATCGATTAATTCTACTGCATCAGATAGAAGCATTGCCCCTTGTTCGTCAACTATTGTTCTGCCAGATGCTTTTAGTTGACGTCCTAGTAACATTTCTCTAAGTTCTTGAACGAAAGCCATAGTGCCATTTTCATTTATGTGGGAAGAAATTTCTTCTTGCTTCATATTGATCAGTGATTCAGATGCTGCTTTGTTAATAATAAGCGATATTGTCGAGTTGCCATCGTCGAGTACCATTCTAATTCTAACATCAGAATTACCATCTTGCTTTCCATGAGTGGCACATTCACCATCTCTCAAAACGCGACGGCATTCCGGGCATCGGCTAATGATTCCAGAATCCTCTCTGATGGAAATTACGTGTCCTGTTGTCGAGATTCCTACTCGGCTTGCACCAGTTGCAAGTTCGGTTAGAGGGACATCGACTACATTGTTAGCTAAGTCTATATCATCGCCCCAAGGTGCTGCTGCGAGTATCTCAATTTGTGATACATCATCAATAGTAATGTCTGGTATTCCTTGCCATGCTCTAACTCTAACTCCTCGCAATCTGACAACTACTGGAGTTGCTTCGAAGTCAAATGGAGGCTCGGACCAAATCGAACATCGGCATTTGCCTGTGGGATCTGCGATATCTCCTGACCATACGCTCTTGTCTTCTCCATCTTTACCTTTGAAATCTCTTCTAATCATCTTCTGTATTTCTACGACAATTTCTACATCTCTCGAACCGTCTCTTAAATCTTCAATCTTACTGACAGAACGTGCCACTAAGTCATCTGCTGATGCGAAATTAGAATCGTGGAATACCTCAATTCTAGTTGATGAACCAATATTAATTTCCGGAGTGTCCCTGAATACCTTAACTTGGGCATTTTCAAATTTTAACAGCGTGCCAATTTCATGGTCAAAAGATTCCCAAGAAAGGAATCCAATAGCGCCAGTATCATCAGCAATACGACCTCTTACAATGTCTATAGAGCCAGAACCGTCTTTGCGATGAATCTGGTCATTTCTACTTGCTAGTAGCCTGCCTACGACGGTAACATTGCCGGGATTCTTGATCGTATTAATTTCTACAGGTTCGCCAGGAGTGGTGACAGTTCTCTCTCCTTCGCGAAGTACTACGACACGACTCGCCTGATTGATGTTAAGACTCATTCTTCCTTGGTATTCATTTACTGAAACGCCTTCTAATCTTACAACTGCCCCAGGTGCAATGTTCGGGTTGTTACCCCAGTCCTTGAATTCCCATCGGGTTCTATCTCCTCCTTCTGACCAAGGCTGGTCTTCTAGTAAGCCGTATGGGACAATCTTTTCTTCTCCACGAACCATTGTAGTTCTTGGATTATGAGTCACTATTTCGACCTCGATCTCGACATTTCTATCTTCTGAAGATAGTTCTGACAATTTACTTACTTTTTTGATTGGCGTAGTCTGTCTTTGTGTATTGTTAGACTGAGTTGTCGGTTGAACAACACCTGTGTCTGATTGGAATCTTCGTAGTACTGAACGCATAGCATCTTCAGGGGGTATCAAGAAATCTTTCTCATACCTAGCAAAAGCCTCAGCTACCTTTTCAGGATCAGCTTCTGGAACTTGCTTTATGACCTCAGATACGTGTGCTTCATAATCTGACATTATGAACACCTCGACGGTCCAATTTCATTTTCAGGCCCGTCGTAGGACGGGTGTTCGGGCTTTCGTGCTTGCTGGTTGAGTTCTTCTGACACTCCCTTTCACCTCCGTGGAATTAGATGTTGGTTGGAGACGGTTCATGAAGATGTCTGCCAGTTTCGCAAAGAAACTGAAACTAAACAGTTCAAGCAGGATTTATCCTCAGTCCGTCCATTAGTAGAACATCCGGTACATGCATTGAGCCAGTACTGTATGAACCCTTGCGTTTTGATGAATCCCCTAGTACTACTCTACCGTTGAGGGCCTTTGCCATGTTACCTGACAATCCTGCTTGAGAAATTGCACCAACAACTGTTCCACCCTCAACTCTCAATATGGTTGAGGTTGTTACTGAAAAATCACCACTAGTTGGATTTGCCGTATGCGCACCCATTACACTGTGAACGATATATCCGTTATCCATCTCTTCGACCAATCGATCTCTATCAAGAGTTTTTGCTGATGATGAAAGAATCAAGTCATTGCAACCACACAATGGAGGTGAAGTGTGTCCGCCTCTCGATGCAGAACCTGTTGATTCAGCTGAATCAACCTTACCTTCAGCAACCGATTTTGCTGCGTCTCTGGTAGACCACAATTCTCCAGTTAGACGACCAGAATCTACAATTTTCTGAGTGCGACATGGTACTCCCTCGTCATCTCTGGAGCCGGAAGACATTCCTCCTTCCATCAATCCATCATCGGTAAGTGAAAGGTGATCAGCAATCACCATTTGATTCATTTTCCCAGACCAGAAAGATTCACCACGTGCTAATCTTTCTCCTTTTACAGCAGAAGGGACAACTACAGAGAACAGAGGTGAAAAACCATCAGATGTCATCAGTACCGGGCAATCTTCAGTATCTCCGCCTGGAATTTTTTCTCTAGTAACTTGTGACCAGTGAACTGCTTTATCGACACTGGATGTGATGTCAGATAGTAACTTGCGGGAAGATTCACCTTCGTAAGAAGAAGTAAGTTGGTCGTCTTCATCTATTGAAACATGAATGCCTATGCCATGTGATGTGTAAATTCCACCATATTCGATACCGTTGCTGGTAACTATCGCCCCCGCACCTGCGCCAACTCCTATTCCTCCACCTACTGCAACTGCTCTTGAATCAAGTTCAGTGACTCTAGTGAGGACTTGGTCACCTTGCTCCAAAAGGTCTTCTGGAGTCATGTCTAGTATGGCTTTGTCTTTCATCCCACCTACAGTGGATGCAGATTGATTGCCAGGTAACTCAAAGCCTTCGATTGATGGTGAGCGGTTAGCAATGCTAATTGCTTGTTCAATCGCTCTTTTAGAAGAGTTAGTGTCGACCAAATGTGCGTATCCATAACGTCCATTTTCAACAACTCTGATTCCAAATCCACCTTCCCCTCCTCCGGAAGCCATCGATATTCTGCCTGCTTCAATTTCCATTGAGTGCCCATATCCTTGATTAGCATAAATTTCCCATTGTTGGATATTTGCTTTTTCGCATTCAGCACCAATCAATAGTGCGGACTCCATAAGTCTCTCAACAGCATCGTCGGGAATCATATTCATCCCACCAATGCTTCTCTTATGCGCATGATTGGGCCGCCATCCCCTACTGGAACAGTTTGCCCCTTACCACAAAAGCCGGGTGCTGCAAGACGTGAGTCTTTTGTCAAGCCATCAACATCCTTTAGAATTTGAAGAGTCATACCCGATACACTAACATCTTTTACAGGCCTAGATAAAGATCCATTTTCAATAATCCAAGCTTCCTGGGCAGCGAATTGGAACGATCCTCTACCTGTATCTACTTGTCCGCCTCTACTTCCGCAAGCATAAATCCCGAAGTCAATATCTTCTATTAATTCATCAAGATCTCGGTGAGTTCCACCTTGTATAACGGTATTAGACATCCTTACAAGTGGATGATGAAGGCCATCTTGCGCTCTTGCTCCACCGTTTGGTTGAAGATCAAACCTATGTGCAGTTTCGCGGTGATTTAGGTATTCGGTTAGTACTCCATTTACAATGAGGTTTTTCGGTCTAGGGTCAACTCCCTCATCATCGATTGGATAGCAGCCATATCCTCCTCTAATAGTTGGGTCGTCAATCACAGTACAAATTTCAGAACCAATCGTTTCTCCAAGTCTTCCTTCAAGACAAGAATCTCCTGCTGCAACTAAGTCCGCTTCACAAGGGTGACCCAATGCTTCGTGAATGTATACTCCAGTAAGGTCTCTATCTGCAACTAATGGCATTCTTCCTGAAGGTGCTCTTTCAGCAGTAAGTAATCTGAGTGCGGAAATTTTAGCATTTCTTCCCATTTCTCCAAGGTCACAAGCCTCGATTAACTCAAGTCCGCCTTCGCCCCCATGCCTCATTCTATAGGAGACTACATCGTCTCCATCTCGGGCTGTAACCATACCATTGATCAAGCTTCTTTGGAATGACCAAATACGGTTCATTCCTTCACTAGTAATCAATTCGGTGTGAATATGTTCGTCTGACCAACCAGTTGCAGTTGATACGATTCTATCATCATCCTTGGCTTCATTGTCAATAGCCAACATCATTTCGATTCTTTTGTCAAGGTCTGTTTCCCGGATATCTTTCTTACTTTTCCAGTGAATTTCGTCTTCGATTATAGGAACTTCAGCCAGTTGAATGATTGTTTGCGATGGAGAACGCCTTGCAGCAACCGCTTTTGCTAATCTGAATGTTGAATCTACTTGCTGTGTAATTGAACCTACATCACTTGTTGAATGAACCCCCCAAGCTCCATCTGCAAGGATTCGCATAGTAACTCCTACTTCTTGACCTGGAATTGCTCTCTCGAGTTCACCATCTTTGAGCGATGCTGTGTTAGTAGTCTCGCTGACAAGTCTGATTTCAGCGTAGTCAGCACCAAGACTAGTTGCCATCTCTAGCGCCTTAGTTATCTTGTCTTCATCCAAGATTCTACCGTTTGAGAAATGGGATTCTGTTTGCCGGCTAGTAACTACCATGATTAGGTGGTGTAAGAGGGACTCTTTGACCCTTACGAACTTTAGCGTATATCTGCGAGGTGAATGTGGGCAATTGCAGCATTCTCATTTTTAGTAGAAACTATACCCATTCTAGTGGAATCAAAAATCTCTAGATTTGGGCGATCATCCAATAATGTGAAGTCCATTTTATCAGCATGTTCTACAAAATCAGAATCGAAATTTGAGCATGACAAATCGACCATCCAAGCCGTAGTATCACCTTTTTGTAATCCTGCACGATTGAAACTTGTTGCAATATGGTGCGTGCCTGAAAGTAATCTGATAAACTCCCCATCGATTGAATTTGATTTCATCTTAGTTCTTTCTTTGTTCCTAATTAGAACATTATATGCTGTCCATGCATGAATATCACTAGCTAATGCAGTTCCACTAATCAATGCCCAATCTCCGGATTTCCGATTTGAAATCCAAGACATTGCAAGTGCCCGAGGATCTTCACAAGGAGTTTGTAAAGTAACTCGTCTACAAGGGAAATCCGGTGCGCTCACATATGCCGGAAAGAGTACTATGTTTCAATCATGACGCTCACCTGGCAGTGGTTCGTCATCACTTCGAGGCTTTTTCTGTTCACTAGAAACTGCAAGCATTCTTACTGAATCCATAATTTTGTCAACTAATTTCGGCCCCCATCCTCGCTTTGATTTTAGTGAATCTAGTTCTGTAAAACTCATCGCTAACAAATCAGCAGGAGTTCTAATGCCCATTTTGGATAATGTTCTAGCACGATTACGTCCAACATTCTTGACCTGGACGAGTTGAAGCAAATCTTCCTTACAGCCAGCTCTTACTCTAGATCTCGTTAATTCTATCATGCCTACTAATTGGGCAACATGCCCTAGATGTTCTTCTGCGAAAACATCGTCTCGAAGAAGTACTTCTCTTCCTGCATGAAGTAACCAAGCCATCAAATCAGTTCTGGAGTGGACATCGCCAGGAGTAACTCCAATCTTCTTTTCAATATCCCTCAAGTCCTCTTCTTCATACCACATCTCTGTGCACCATGCACTTTTCACAAGCCCCATCGCTCTTTCATCAATCGGACTTTCAATCAATAATTCATCTTCAACTAAAGCCGCTTTCTGACGCAAAGTACTTCCAAATTCTAGTTCGCTAGATTTGGGCCAAAATGAGATGAAATCAGGTGTTGCAGCAACTAAGTGGCATAGGCTGAAGTGTGTCACTGGTAAACTTTCGCGAACAATTCTTCGCACAGCACGACGTAATCCATCGATTAGGATATCTGCAGATAGAGGGTCGATGTAAAGTTGAGCGATTCTTTCGCCCATTGCCGTTGCCTCATACTCTGTGTCAAGAGCTTCTACATTGAAAATTTCTGTACTAGAAATAGCAATACTAGATGCTCTTTTGAAACCAAATGTCGCTTCAGTTGGTTCTTTTGATTTCTTAGCAGACATTGTTACGCCAGATGCAGACTGTGCTGCATCAACCCACGACGGGGTTTCATCATCCCATGATTCGCTAATTGTTCCAATGCTTTTCCTCCTAATGAATCGCTTTTCAACTAACCATCTAAGCATGCCATCAATATTTTCTTGAAGATAGGAATGAGTTTGAGAATGCCCTAGATAAGTGCTTGAAAAGAAATCACCAATATTTTGCCTAGAGTTTAATCCACCCGTTGCAATTGAAGAAAGAAGATGGAATCTCAAAGCAGGTTCGGCTGCTAATTTCGATGTAATATCTTCGACTGGGCCGTGGATGTATCGATCGGCTATTTCGTCTGCAACTTCTCTCGGGTCACCACCTTTGCAGGCTAACCAAGCTTCGCCAAGAGGGTCATATCTAGGCCTACCTGCTCTTCCGAGCATTTGTCTGACTTCCATGACAGGCAGGAATCTACTCATTCCGTCATCATATCTTTTCAAGTCCCTAACTAGAACTCTACGTGCAGGTAAGTTTACTCCTGCTGCAAGTGTTGGTGTTGCACAGAGACAATGCAAAATACGTTCTTTGAATGCATTCTCTATCATGCTTCTCTGTGTATGTTGTAAACCCGCATGATGGAAAGCGACACCTCCCTTTACACATTCTGCTAGTATGTCGCCCATAGCAGAATTAGAGGCGCGCGATAGTCTCTCAGATAATTCCTTCAAAGCAATTAATGATTCAGGATTTAATTTTGTCAAATGTTTGTGCATTCTTTGGCCCAACTTCTTGGCCTCTGATTGAGCTGAGCGCCTCGCAGCAACGAAAACAAGTAATTGGCCGCCCTGTTCGTAAACATCGCTGAGCGCAGCCCATGCAATGTGGCTCTTTGGGCCGGTGAGAGTTCTTGGAGGGTTGAGGTTTCCTTCCGTAGTCAATTCACTTTGTTGAATAGCCCTCGGTTCTAAATCCAATTCCGCTAAGGTCGAATATTCTAGACTAACCGGTCGCCATTCAGATACAACTAGAACGCTGTCCAACCAATCGGCAAGATCCTGAGAATTTCCTACTGTCGCTGATAGAGTTATTATTTGCGCATCAGGAAGTATATGGCGAATACGTGTGAGGTTAATTTCCATAGTAGGGCCTCTGTGGCTGTCGTTAACAAGGTGAAATTCATCAGCGACTACAACTGAAACTCGCCGCATAATCTCTGGTTTTGATCTTATTAGAGAATCTAACTTTTCGCTGGTGCACACCAGTATGTCGCAATCATCAATTTGTCTTGCTTCGCTAGGTGCGTCACCTATTCCTAGCCCAATTTTGAGCCCAAGTTTATCTCCTAATTCTTTCAATTCACCCATTTTTTCGCTAGCCAGTGCTTTCAGAGGTACGATGTAAATTCCTCTAGAACCAATGTCTTTGGTCATAATTTGGTTTACTATTCCCATAAATGCAACTAAACTTTTGCCACTTGCAGTTGGGATGCAAACCATGGTATTACGTCCGGCCATAATCGAAGGCATTGCTTCTGCTTGAGGTGGATGTAGTGTTGTAATTCCCCATTCATTCTCTATGAAATCGACTAAACTATCCGGCAATCCGAGTTGCGATATAGCGCGTTCCGGGTCACCCATGGCGCATAGTGGTGGTCAATAGTCCAAAAGGTAAGCGATTGATTAGCCGACACCCTCAAGGTCTATCGTCGATGTGGATGCAACATGAGCCCCGACGATACCATGGTGGATGAGAGACTTTCAGTCTTCGAAGATGAGCCAGATTTGAATGATTGGTTCGAGGTAATTTGTGGCTCTATGATGGCCGTTATTGGTGTATTCCAGTTAATTTCTCCTGGTAATTTAGTTGATCCTGATGTCATGAGATGGTTCGCTTCAGCAGTAACAATCTCGGGATTGGTATGGGTTGCTCACGGTTTGAAAGATATGGCAATAAAAGAAGTTCGCAAATCTATCGTACTTCTCGAGATGGGTTCAAGGCAAGGAACTGTAGATTTCGGGCTAATTAGAGATGTTATTCTAAACCCTGAAACATACACTGAGTTCCTAGTGAAGGAATATGAGAATGCGTATTCTGATGGTGTAATCACCGATGAAGAACTTTCTGAACTGAAGGCAATTCAGCAAGCACTTGGAATCAGCGATGAAGAAGCCGCTAAAATGGCTGTCAGAGGCGCTGTAAAATCTGCAATAGCAGATGGAAAGGTGAGTGACGAAGAAAGAGAAATGATTGATGAGGCAGCAAAGAGCCTTTCAAAAGCTAAGAGAACCAAACTTAGCAAAGCACTTGATAGTGGTAAGATAACTGATGAAGTAGAGAAGATTCTACAATCATTAGATGAATAATTAATTCCACATATTTTCAGATACCATCTGATTAAGTATTAGTTTAGCCTTATTACGGCGTCTATTTTCAGCAATTATTCCGATTGCTGCAAGGGATATACCAGCAATAATCCAAAGATGTTGAGACTCAAGTAGTGGCGTATTAGGTTGTACTGCAGTTGTTGAATACAGTAGGTTGTGGTCAACATTATTGTTGAATTCGATTCTGAACTCTAGATCATCTTTTACTCCATCTAGCATTGTAATTGAGATTAGATATGGGTAAAGGTTGTCTTGCATCAGCCTCCATCTTCCTTCAGGTATATCCACTGGCCTAGTACCCCAAGTAGGGTCTTGAATCGTTCCTAATGAACCAGATTTAACCATCTCAGTATCGAGATGTATGACATTAGAATCAGGTAATTCATCAACAACTAATAGTGCTTCTAGCATTAGTAAATCTAGCATCAATGTTCTTGCAGCAAGCAAGATGAATGTACGCGAATGAGGATCTAAACTATTGTCTGAAGATTGACGTTCACCTTTTTGTGCAACCTTTGCGAAAATTAAGGATTCTAAATCAAGTTCGTAAATTTGAGGGATGTGAAGTTGCCATCTACCATCATCAAGAGGCCAAGCAGCATCTGCTACAAGTCGTACAGACCAATCTTCGCCATCCAGCATTCCAAATGTCGCACCCACGTGTAATGCTCTGGAAGATGCAGGCGTACCTGGGTGAGATGCATGCCATAATTGGTCGAGTCTTGTATCAATCAATTCGTCTAGACTCATTTCGTCCGAAGATTGGACTTCACCGCCTATCGCCCATAATGGCGAGACTACTCCTCCTAATACCAAAATAAGTACCCCGGGGACGAATAAACCAAACCTAATCGGCATTGAAGTAGTATCTTTTCTAAATTCTATAACTAATCCAACTAGGAGCGCAATAGACATTATTAGAGCCATAATTCCAGATGCAGCATTAAGTTCCTTAGCACCCATTTCTTCGGCTTTCATTCCTAATCCTTCCCATTCGTATGATGAATAATCGAACTCTTCAGGGGATGTAGGGCCTATTCCTTCGAATGCAATAATTCCTGCCCATTGGTAAGGTTGGAAGGCATTCAACCTCCCTCCTATGCACATATCATATTCTCCAGCAGGCAAAGCCCTCCACTGCCAAGTAATACGAGACTCTCCATTGATAACTTCAGTTTCTAGCTCAGGAGATGGCGCTAGCCTTCTGTCTGGCAATATTAGGTCAGGTTGGCCATGAGATTGTTCGATTTCAGAAGGAACAATGTCCCAGACAAAAGTTATTCGAAGCAATTCGTGATTATCGACATCAAATCTCCAACAGTCTCTATCATCTTCAACAAGAGCGCCGTAATGGTTTGTTTCAAGATCGGTTGCTCTTGGACTACCATCAGATGATGGTTCATCGACATTTCTAGATTCAACATCTTCAGACCAGATTATGTCTAAAAGCATGTATGATGCCCCTCTAAGATTTAGTTGCCATGTTCCTGGTCTTTCTACTTCAAATTGAAGTAAAATCCTGATACTTTCTTCCGGCCAGAGTAGTCTGTCACCTCCGTTTTCTAAGGGCTCATCCTCTACATAGTGCGGTCCTGAAAGACCATCGGTTGGGTTTGAATCACCTTCAAAGTCAATGATTGTAGTAGATTGAGCGATTATTATTGTAACTTGTAAATCGGGCCTAGAAACCCCGATTACATCATCTTGGTAGCGCAAATCAATTTGTAATTCATCAATTAGGTCTGGAATTAATGCTATTTCACTTTGTGCGGGCTCCATAGGTAATTCGATTAAGATTGATTCTGGTGTGACTGGAGTCGCAGAATTAACAGTGCCTTGTATGCTCTCTTCGCCAATATGAAATTCAGTCAAAGAGCAGTCATTGACATCATTACACGAGAACCATAACTCTCCACCGCCATCATCCGAACTTATGGCTGCCAGTGAAACAGGGCTACAAAGTATGCAGAGGAATAGGATTGCAATGAGCCTCCGCATGAATTGATGTCACCAAAAGTGACTAATCACTGTGACGCTGTTTTGGGTACATCTACCAAAACCGTCCTGCAAATTCTGCATTGATATCGGCCCTTGCCCGGTTTTTGTCGAGGATATTCCTTATGGCAAGTATTGCAAACCCATAGCCAGGATGCTTTCTCAGCTCGTAACATCTCAGTAAAAGATGCACCCATTTGCGCAGATTCTTGACTAGGCCATAGTTTCTCTAGAGAGCGAAAAGTCGAATCATGTGCTGTAAATCCTAACGCGTGAACAAATTCATGATGCATAACCCATGCAGCATATGGTTTCCATTCTTCAGAAATTAACCTCGGGTGTAAATCGATCACTTCTACTTCCTCTGGTTTGCTAGGTTTTGTAACCCCTCTTCTCCAACGGGTAACTCCATGACGTTGTGTTGCATTTCTCTTTAGGACTCCCAAATCGATTTCAGTGAGTTTTGTAAGTTGTTCCTCACTCCAAACATCCATAGCAAGCATTACCTCGATTACAAATTCCCGGAGATTGTTCAAATCCTCGGTTTGTGAATCGTTTGCCTTTGCCATTCATGACCACCGATGATATGCAGGGTGCCCTTCTTTTACAGCTACGAAAAGACCCTTTCCAGTTGCGCACACCTTTCCATCAGCAGTTAGTGTCATTTTCACATTAGCCCTATCTTCTAATAATTCTTCAATTTCTGCAAGAATGTGTAACTCTGTACCTGTAGGAGTTGGCCTTCTGAGAGAAATACTGTAGTTTGCAGTAACCGTACACGGTGGTTCATCTGCCCCTGATGCATCCATCAATGCAATTGCTGCAGCCCAATTACCATGACAATCTAGGAGGCTACCGATAATTCCTCCATTTACCATTCCAGGAAATGCTTGGTGTTCTTCAGACGGAGTGAAATGCATCTCTAGTCCTTCTTTACAACGGAATGAATCGATCTGCAAACCTTTGGCATTAGCAGGCCCACAACCGAAGCAAATCGACGAGGGGGCGTATTGACGTTGAACTCCTTCTCCCATGGTTATCCAAGTCACAGGAGGTTGATTTGTTTATCCTGCCTTCCATCACTTTGATGACACATCGATTAATGGCCCAGCATGGCGGGGAAGAAGAGGCGGGTTAGAGTCGCTCACGAACTTCCTAAAACTAGACGGTTGGCTATCAAAAAAGCACTTCAGGAACATGAATCTGAAGATCGTCCGGATTGGGACCGCTCCACTGATTGGAAAGTAACTAGATTTCTTCGAAAAAGAATCAAACCAGGAGAAATGCGCACGATAAGATTGCCATTACTAGATGTAGACATGGGAGATTCTTGGCCCATACCAGTAACTGTTTTCCATGGAGTTAGGCCTGGTCCGGTTGTAACAATCATTGGTGGAACTCACGGCGATGAATTAACTGGACCAAGTGCATGCACCAATTTACTTTCTTCAATATTCACTGGCCCTGAAGGTGCTTTGGATCCCAGTGCAATGGCGGGAACTGTTCGTATTGTCCCTGTACTAAATTTGCCAGGATATAGAGCGAAATCAAGATATTTCCCAGATGGAAGAGACCTGAATAGAGCCTTCCCCGGCAATCCGAAGGGAAATACAACATCAAGAGTAGCCAGTGTTGTAAAGAAGAATTTGATTGAAGATTCCGATGTGATAATTGATTTGCATAGTGCTGCAGTGGGCCGTTCAAATATGCCTCAGATAAGAGGAGATCTATCTCATCCTGAATCTAATATCTTGGCTAAAGCCTTTGGAATTGAAGTGGTTTTGGATAGCAGACCTCCTAAAGGAAGTCTTCGAAGAATAGCAAACGAATTGGATATTGCTGCTGTTACATACGAAGGAGGAGGTGCAAATTTGCTCGACCAATCCGCAGTTAAGGTTGCGGTTCATGGTTGCTTGAATGTTCTTAGAGCATTGAAAGTAATTCCAAAGAATCCAAGTCGTCCTCGTTTCAGATTGAATGCAGGTGGTTCCACTTGGCTCAGGGCAGGAGAAGGCGGGCTTCTCGATATGTTTGTTAGCCCCGGTAGTGTTGTCGAGAAAGGCGATGTTGTTGCCACTATTTCCGACCCTGGTTCACCCGGTTTATCTGTTGACATAGTTGCACCTGAAGATGGTTTGATGATTTGTACAGCTACCAATCCATTCGTGACAGCAGGGACTCCAGTGGGTCACTTCTTACCTATTTCAAAACATATAGAGTTACTAAAAACTCAAATTAATGATAGAGGAGTTCTAATTGTAAACGGAAGTCAAGGAGATGCGATATGGAGAGAAGATGGCGATGAGATGGTTGAAATCGACGTCAAAGGCGAGTGGTCTGGTGGTTCTGTCGATGCGGAATGGAATCCGATAAATGCTGATGAAACAGAGCAGGAAGAAGCCGACTCATGATTGCTGTCGGAATGATTCTACAGCGCTCTCAATTTCTTCTTCTTCCATATTCCGAGGTTGACTCTTTGCAACTTCGAATAGATGCGCAACTAATTCATCTGTTGCTTCGATATTCCTGCTTTCAAGCCAGTGAATAATGTTTGAACGACCAGACATGTGTCCAATTCTAATTACTTGTTCAAGTCCAAAGTCTCCCGCAGGTACACCACTGTATACTCTGTCTGCAAGCCACATGTCACCTTTTCTGATTGCTTTAATGACAGCACTGGCATGCACTCCTGTTCCTGTCTCAAATGCATCTTGGCCGAATACAGGGTAATTTCTTGGTAGTGGGACCTTGATGTACTCATTTGCTTTCTTGACATAATCATTTAGCAACGACAGGTCATTATCGATGACTCCCATTAGTGACAAGTTTACTAATGTCTGATCTAGAGGTGCATTACCTGCCCTTTCACCAACACCTAATGCAGTTCCATGAATTACATCTGCGCCAGCTTCTACCGCTGCTATGTTGTTTGCAACACCAAGTCCTCGGTCTTGATGCCCATGCCAATTGACTTCGATATCTCTTCTTTGATATCCGGCATCTTTGATTACTTCTTCATCGATAAATGAAAGTAACTTCTTGACACCGTTTGGTGTAACGTGTCCACATGTATCGCATACGCATAGTCTTCTGACCCCTAAATCCATTGCTCTCTGATAGATTAGTTTGACATCTTCTGGTTTTGAACGAGTTGTATCTTCGGTAACGAACATTACTGGTACATCATTATCAACAGCAAATGAAACTGCTTTTTCCATAGTCGAAACTAGTTTTTCCATAGTCCAACCTTCTGTGAATTGTCTAATTGGGCTGGTTCCTAAGAAAGCACTTGCTTGGATTTCCATCTCATGCTTTGATTGTAATTCAACCAGAGGTTCAATATCATTCATTAGAGTCCTTACAGCGGCACCTGGGCGTATTTTGTAGTCATTTTCCTTAATGTGATTTAACATCGAGTCGATATGATCTAAGTGGAATGGTCCCGCACCAGGAAGTCCAAGGTCGACCTTTTGGATTCCTAATTTTTCCATGTAGGTCAATAACTCGATTTTCTGTTCGATTGATGGGTTTAGAGCACTGGGGCTTTGTAGCCCATCTCTCAAGGTCTCATCATCAAACCAAACACCATGCGGGTGATTTTTTGAGTCTCTTGTATACTCATAATCGACAACGTTCCAATCATAGATTAGATTCTGTTCTTTCATAGTATTCACCATCCGAGGAACTTCGCTCCTCATGCCGCAGATGGGCGGTCAGTGTTTGAACCCGTCGGATGAAATAAATCACTCTTCTTCGCCATTATCTGGTGATTCTTCACCACTTTCGCCCTCAGTATTTTTCTCTGTGAGGATTTCTTCTGCTAATTCAGCAGGCATTCTAGCACTGAAAATCAACTGGTCTGTGAATGAATCCTTAGATTTAGATCTAAGTTCCATAACTCGTGTTCCTTTTGACGAACGTCCAGAGGTTTCCTTGGTTTGCATGGCCGCAATTCGTATTACAACTCCCTTGCCAGATAGTAGGAACAATTGGTCGTTCAAGTCAGGGACTTGGTGAACTCTAGAGATGACATCTCCATCGTTTAGGTTCATTGTAATCACTCCCTTACCTCCACGTTTTGTCACTCTGTATCCGTCCATTTCGGTCTTAGGATCGCCATTTTCATCGAATTGCTGCTCATCATTTCTGATGGTCAGAATCTTCTCACCCTTTCCAAGACGGGTTCTCTTGCCCATACCTTGTTTTGAAAGTGTCAATACACTGGTATCAATGTCATTGGTCAGAATCATTCCGGCCAGTGCAGCATCATCTCCTAATCTAATTCCTCTTACTCCACTAGATACTCTTCCTTGGGTTCTGACCGATGACAGGTCGAATCTACAAGCGCGTCCAAGGTTGGATACCATTACCACGTTATGTTCATCAGTACCGCTTCTAACAGTAATCAATTCATCATCTGCTGCAAGGTTAATCGCTTTCTTACCGTTACGATTAATTTTAACATAATCTGAAAGGTTGCTCTTCTTGATTACTCCTTTCTTGGTAGCAAATGCTAGGAAATGACCGGATGGTTCATCGATCAAGTCTTTGTTCAGTGGAATGATTGATACAACATGTTCATCATCTTTCAATCCTAAGATATTACGGATGTGACTGCCTCTGCTAGTTCTGGAACCTTGAGGGGTCTCCCAAGCTTTCAGGCCATACACTCTTCCCTCAATGTAAGGGACTTGATTGTCATCCTTATCTTTCTTAGTTGCGGGACGGTTAGTGAATATCAACAATCTATCTTTGCTGAAACAGGTAATAAGAGTCGTAGGGAAATCCTCGTTCTTGGTTTGTACGCCCTTCATCCCCTTCCCTCCGCGGTTTTGCATACGGAAAGTTTCAGCAGGGAGGTGCCTAATGTAATTGTCATTGGTCAATGTAATCACTATTGCACGTTCCTCAATCAAATCTTCACGATCCATCGAAAGCGGCATAGGGTCAATGAATGATCTTCTTTCATCACCATGTCTTTCTACCATTTCATCTAATTCAGTTAGAAGTATGTCTAATCTTCTAGGTCTTGAAGCAATGATATCGTTCAAGTCAGCTATTTTTATTTGCAACTCATCGAATTCATTCTTTACCTTGTCAACATCCAGCCTACTCAATTGATACAGCCTTCTTTCAGCAATAGCCTTTGACTGAGGTTCAGTGAAACTGAATGCAGCAATACCTGGGAACGATTCGTTACCTTGTAGTACCGACTCAAATTGTTCACGACTAGAACTTCCTTTACCTACCGTGATTACATCATCTATTCTGTCTTGTGCCTTAACCAATCCTTCTAGAATATGTGCTCTGGCTTCAGCCTTGCTAAGATCGTAGTTTGCTCTTCTTTCGATAACTTGCTCTCTATGTTCAACATAAGTGTGAAGCATAACTGGCAATGTTAGTAGAACAGGTCTTCCATCTAGGATTCCCATGACGTTAGCAGAATAAGACTCCTGCAATCTGCTAGATTTGAATAATTGATTAAGAACAGCATGCGGGTCTGCATTATTCTTGACTTCAATTACTACGCGTATTCCTTCTTTTGAAGACTCATCACGAATATCTCTGATTCCGATTACAGTTCCTTTGGTTACTAAATCTGCGATATGGACAAGCATGTCTGCTTTCTTAACCTGATAAGGTATTTCGTGAATAATAATCCTCTTACCCTTTTCATCATCCAATACATCACACTTTGAACGAACGTGGAACCTTCCTTTACCAGTTGTGTACATGTCGTAAATTCCATCGATGCCATGAATAGAAGCACCGGTGGGGAAGTCTGGGCCCTTTATGTGCTCCATGTATTGCTCTATAGACAAAGATGGCATGCCTTGATTACTTTCTCCTTCTTCGAGAATTGTCTCAACATGCAATCTAACAGCACCCGAAACCTCGGTTAGGTTATGTGGCGGGATTCTAGTAGCCATACCAACAGCGATTCCGTCACTTCCATTCAGTAGGAGGTTTGGTAATCTTGATGGCAATACTGTAGGCTCTTGTTCAGAATCATCGAAGTTAGGTTGGAAATCGACAGTGTTTTTGTCGATGTCCTCTAACATATGTTTAGCAATACGGTCTAATCGGCTCTCAGTATATCGCATAGCAGCAGGTGGGTCACCGTCAATTGAACCGAAGTTGCCCTGTCCATCCACCAATGGATATCGCAGAGAGAATTCCTGTGCCATTCTGACCATAGTGTCGTAGATCGATTGGTCGCCGTGAGGGTGGTATTTACCCATTACTTCTCCAACAGAACGAGCAGATTTACTGAATTTCTTATCTGCAGTATGGCCGCCTTCGTGCATACCGTACAGAACTCTCCTGTGAACCGGCTTCAGGCCGTCTCTTGCGTCAGGCAAAGCTCTTCCAATAATTACTGACATTGCGTAATTAATGTACGAATTCTTCATTTCTTCATTCAACGGTCGATTCAGTAAATTAGCGTCACTAGTTCCAGAATCATCTTCTTCTATGTTTTCTATTTCATCAGATGTCAAGGTTTGTCACCTCCTTTGCATAACGCTCAATGAAAGCTCTGCGGTCAGGAACATCTTCTCCCATCAGTATCTCAAACATCCGATCCGATTCTTCAGCGTCCTTTACAGTCACCCTTAGCATTGTTCTATTTTCTGGATCCATTGTAGTTGTCCATAATTGTTCAGGATTCATCTCACCGAGACCTTTGTAGCGCTGTACGCCGATTTTGGCATTTGGATTATCGCCTTGAAGATCTAGAATAATCTGGTCTCTTTCTTCATCAGAGAATGCGTACCGACTGACTCTTCCTTTAGATAGTTGGAATAGAGGTGGCTGAGCAATGTATACGTGCCCTTCCAAGATTGCAGGTCTCATAAACCTCCACAAGAAAGTGAGCATTAGTGTCCTAATGTGCGCTCCATCGATATCAGCGTCAGTCATTATGATGATTTTTGAATATCTCAATTTAGAAGTATCAAATGAACCTTCATCTTCGGGATTATTGCCCACTCCTGCTCCTAATGCACGTATCATTGTCTGAATTTCCTGGTTTTGAAATACTTTGACCAGATTGTGCTTTTGCCTTTCAACATTCAGGATTTTACCTCTGAGGGGAAGGATGGCTTGTATTCTTCTGTCTCTACCAGTCTTTGCTGAACCGCCTGCAGAATCACCTTCTACCAAGTAGACTTCACATTCACTAGGATCTCTAGATTGACAATCGGCCAATTTACCAGGTAGCCCTCCGCCTTCCAATACTCCTTTCCTTCGAGTTAATTCACGAGCTTTCTGGGCGGCCTTCCTTGCTTTGGATGCCAAAAGTGCTTTTTCGATAATTGTTTTTGCAACCGAAGGGTTCTCTTCGAAAAAGTCTCCAAGTTTTTCATAAACAACAGTTTGAACAATTCCAGTTACTTCACTGCTTACCAGTTTATCCTTTGTTTGCGAAGAGAAAGACGGGTCTGGGTGTTTAACGCTTACAATTGCTGCAAGTCCTTCTCTTACGTCATCTCCTGAAAGAGCATCGCCTTTCAGCATGTTTCTTTTCTTGGCATAAGAATTCAAGCAACTTGTTAGTGCAGTTCTCAGCCCTGACATGTGAGTTCCGCCATCTTTGTTACGAATAATATTCGTATAGCAACGGATGGATTCACTGAAAGCATTAGACCATTGAAGTGCCAATTCGATACTTACTTCGCCTTTCTCAATTACTTTCTCACCCGTTATATGAATTACTTCAGAATGCAGAATTTCTCTTCCGGAGTTGATCTGGGTTACATATTCGCTTAGTCCGCCCTCATAGTGATGAGTGCTGACGTGCGGGTCTTCTGAACGATTGTCGGTGATTTCTATTTTCAAACCCGCATTTAGGAAAGAAGTCTCCTTCAATCTAGTATCGATTTGCTCGAACTCGAATTCTGTGATATTGGTGAATATCCCCAGGTCTGGTTTGAACACAATTGAAGTTCCTGTGTCGTCACAGACGCCAATTTCTTCAAGGTCCCCAGTAGGGACTCCTGCCTCGTACCTTTGGTGATAGATGATTCCTTCGCGATGAATAGTTACTTCCATCCACTCTGAAACGGCATTTACTGCCGAAACACCAACTCCGTGCAAACCTCCTGATACTTTGTATGAGCTGTTATCGAACTTTCCTCCAGCGTGTAACTTGGTCATGATTACTTCTGCAGCCGAGATGCCGAACTCCTCGTGTGTGTCAACCGGTATTCCTCTCCCATAGTCTCTGACCGATAGGGAGCCGTCTAGATTCAAACCAACTTCGACTAAATCGGTGTGGCCTGCAAGATGCTCGTCCACAGAGTTGTCAACTACTTCCCAGATGCAGTGGTGAAGTGCAGAACCGTCATGAGGGTCCCCGAGGTACATTCCTGGTCTTTTCCGCACGGCTTCCAGCCCTTCCAGCACCTGTATACTCTGTGCACTATAGTCTTCAGTCATCGACTCACCTAATTGTTTATTTTTTGTGTAATGAAAAAACTTAGATTTGTTACATTATTTTGCTGTAATTCGTTGCATTCTTTTGGCTTTTTCCACACTACTTATTCCAGTGCTAAAACCGCCTCAGTCCGGCGATTGCCCGGCGTCTTCTCGTACACAAACAATAGGGTGCCAAAGGGGGTATATGAACATAGCCAAAAACCAGCCCTAGATACGCCTGTTTGAAGAAATAAAATCAGGGCGGTTTTTGTCAATTATACTCAAAATAGGGCAGATTTAGATTGGATAATTAATCGCAACCGTTAATGAAGGAGGTTAGGTCGCCGACAGCATGGCTGACCCGAAAGTATGCGTTGCTCTAGATGGCATAACCGTCGAAGAGATGACAGATGAAGCTGCACGTGCGAACTTAGCAGGTGCAGATATGGTCGAAGTTAGATTCGACCGCTTGTATTTAGTTCGTCCAGATCCTACAATTTCAGAAGAAGAAGAAGGAGATAAAGTCCCACTACCTCCTGAAAATGAGTGGGATACCATTGACATGTCTGATGTGGATGTAGATGCCACAATTTCTTCCTTGAAAGAAGGTCTGCCACTTCCTGTAGTATTCACAGTTAGGCCAGTTTCAGAAGGTGGTTACTTCCCTGGAATTGAATCCGAAAGAATAGCAATTTTGGAGAAGGCAATCGATTCGAAGGTATCATGGATTGACCTTGAATTATCAATCGAAGAATCAGTCCGCAAATCATTGCACGAAGCTGCTTCCAAGAACGAATGCAAAATAATTGCTTCTAAACATGACATCAATGGCGTTCCAGATTCTTCAGATATTGTTTCATTGGTTAAGGAAAATCAAGAATTGGGAGATATTGTGAAATTCTGCGGAACTGCTCACAACCCAAGCGACGCTCTTCAAATTGTCGAGGCTGCAGTAGAACTGAAAGGTGAAGGTTTGAATCACAGTCTGATGGCAGTTAATGGTGGAGGAGATTGGGCAAGAGTACACGCTCCAATGCTTGATCAGAGTCTAGTATATGCTACTATGAGAAATGAATTCCGCATTTCGGATAAAGGTCTAATCAATGTTAGAGATCTTCGTGATGCATGGACCTTACTGGAATACTAATTATTTTCAGTCTGTTCCAATGATGGAACTAGGCCCTTGTCAAGTTGCTGATTTTCAGAGGTTAGGCTTAGACCTGCTTCCATGTAGCGCCTGTTCATAAGAATTGGAATAACCATTGTCGCTATCATCAATCCGCAACAAACTAGTGATACTGTCCAGTTTGGTAGTATTGTGGATCTTTCTTCTGAAACTACCGAGACATATGCTGCAATAGTAGTTTCAGGCAATGCATCTCCTGAATGAGAATTGTTAGTATTGTCAATTACTATATTGAAATATTGATTTGAATCTCCTCCGAAAAGGCTACTGCTAATTTCAGGGCCATCTAGCGAAACCGAGAAGGATACTTCCTTGACATCTTCATATTGGTGAGAATCTCTGAAAGTTTGCCAACCTGCTATGTTGAAACTTCGCCACTCAGGAGAAATCTCACTCAACTCAGATTCGTAACTTCTTCCCCCCCATGCGCCATGGTCTACATCGTATGCAGCTGTGTACCTGTCGTATTGAGTATCTGTCATCAGATAAACATCTGCTGATGGGTCATAGGAATTATTTGTAGTCTCTATTGTTACACAAATTGTAGTCCGCCTTTCGTGGTCTAGGTTTACTGTTAAAGTCCCAACAGCATCGTTTCCAATTAACATTGTTGTTTGGAAGTCTTCTCGCAGAAGTGCAAGATCATTCTTGAATCCATATGACATCCATTCTTCTTCTGGGCCATCGTAATCTACTGGCTCATCTTCTGGACCATCATCGTCGTCATTATCTCTGTCACGATTCCTTTTGTTTTTTGCGTAGTCGTTTTCAAAGTCTTTTACATTGGGTACTTTGGCGTGCCTTTCGACAGTTTTGTTCCAATTAGGAGTTACAAATTCGCCACCATCACAATTCGATTCTGCTGATGCCTCTGTGACAGGAGATAGTTCTGTAGGGGTAATCAGTGGTATCATGAATACTAGCATCAAAAATACTGCTAGCCTCATTCTCATGCTTACACCCTCCTACGGAGGGTAATAGGTAGAAGGAGGTTAATCTCCTTTACCTTCAGCGTCTTCTTCTTAGTGGCCTAATATAGCCAGATGAGTCACTGCGGCGTTCATCTTTCGAAAGTATGCCAGGAGCAGGTGGAGGCGTATGTTGATCCATTCCTAGAACTCCTCCATAGGATTGAACTTCATCAACCTCGTATGTTGCTGCTGCTTGTTCTGCATCTTCCTCAATCTCAGTAGGACTACGCATTACTGCCCAACCAAGAATTAATACTGCAACAATCAGTGCTAGTACTACCATTGATTCACCGCTAGCATCTACTAGCCAATCTTGCCAGTCTTGAATTGAGAAGTCCGAGAGACTTGTTTCAGCGTCTTCTTTTTCCAGAATTGTTAACTCAGTGTCTTTTTCTACGCAGACACCCATTCCGTCACATACAGAAACTCTGATGATTGTTATCCCTTCATCATCCCAATTCGCAGCAACCCTAATTCCATCTGCACCTGATGGAGAGACCCAGTCATCGGCAGTGTCTCCATTTCCGTCTTCATCAAAGTTGACATCAAATTCCCATCGTACAACAATATTAGAAGAAATTCTTTCGTCTCTATCAGTGTGTAATCCGTCATTTACATCTAGATCTCTCCAAATGACATATTCAGAAATATCTTCGGCATCTGTAATGTTAGCATCCAGAACGATTGAATCACCAACATAGATTGTTTCTACTATATCGAAATCACCGATAGCTGGAGGCTCGTTTACTACTACTGTGAAAGTTGCTCTAGTAACGTCGCCTGTCAAGTAGGAATCTCTTACAGTTAGAGATACCTTGTAGGTACCAGGTCTTTCGAATGAATGCCAAGGCATTGGTTCGTGTGAAATCGGAGTTGCATCTCCAAAGTCCCATGAATATTCTACAATTCCGTTCCAATCAGAGTTATTAGATTCAAGTGGTACGAATCTTCCTTCGTAAGATCTATCTCCATCTCTGGTTCCCAATGAGTCAAAATATAGAATCTGGTCGGGAGTTGTCACCACATTTTCGTCATCATCAAAAGTATGTGAATAGTCGAATGACGCTCCTTCTGGAATTGGAGTTGTTGAGGTGACCAATTCATTGTCATACCAAACATCGAATATCTTTACAGAGATAATTGGTTTAGGATTTTGGATTCTAATCGATAATGTCCTTTGTTCACTGGACATTCCATTTTCGTCAATCACATAGAGGGTTACAAAGTGTTCACCAGGGGTTGAGAAGTTATGAGTCACCAGTGAGTCTTCAGAAGTTGTACCGTCCGAGAATGTCCAGTTAAATGTCAAGTCAGTTGAATCCCCAACTTGTCCATCAGGATCAAAACTCGACCTTCCATCGAAGGTGTATGGCATATCGACTTGGCCATCATCTATTCTGAAATCTATAATTGGACTACCGGCAGTTCCAGAGTCTCGTACAGTGAATTGTGCTACTGGTAGTTGGTTCAACACCTGCACTATCATCTGAGCACTTGCAGTAGCTCCATCATTATCTGTGACGGTGATATTGACATTTTTGATACCGGGAGTCGACCATGCAACCATTGGGTTTTGGTTGGCAGATAACATCTCAACGAAAAGATCGGTCCTGTCAACGATTCCACCATCAAGATTTACTCCTTCGTCGAAATCCCAATTCCATGAAACCAATACTCCGTCTTCATCTTCAAATACGTCTGGTAACATTGTGGAAGTAAATGTCTCAGTAATTATCACATCAGAATTGATTTGTCCTGGAGCACGATTGTTTACGAATATTTGAATAATTTTAGAAGCGGTATTAACTCCATCACCAACAGTCAATGTTAGATTATATGTTGTCACTGCTGTTAATCCATCAGCCCATAGATGGTATGCTGAAGAAACTCCCTTTCCACCCTCTAAATCTCCATCTCCCCAATCCCAAGTGAATTGTAGATGACTTACTGGTACGTTATCTGTGGTTCTTTCAGCACCAAATTGAACAATCTGTCCAGTTAGAATCGAAAGATTATCCTCAATTACAAGGCCATTAACAGTAATTATTGGATTTGGTGGAGTCATGTCAGTGACATTGATTGACTTGACATCAGATTGCGACCATGTGCCTCCTTGATCCATTACTCTTAGAGAAACATTGTATTGTCCGACGTCAAGATAAGGCCGAACAGGACTCTTCAAAGACGAGGTATTACCATCATCGAAATCCCATGCATATGCCACAGGGTCGTCTAAGTAAGGTAGAGTATTGTTTGCTAGTGATAGGCCCCATGCGTCAAATCCATTCCCAACGAATTGAATATTATCCCATGTTTGAGCATCTACTGTATCGATACTTGCATTGGATACTGGCTTCATGTTATCCATGAACTGTGCTCCAGTTTGAGTATTGTCAATCAAATCACCTAGCATATCCTTCATAGTAAGATGGAAGGTGTGTACTTCGCTGGTCTTAGCTGTATACCAGAACTTGGTCGAGACATCAACACCTCCACCTGCTTGTACTCTAGTTTCCATTGTGTCTAGAACAATACCAGAAGCATTTCTGACTTCTATTTCTACATCTAAATCTTCAAAGAATGCATTTGAAAGAACATTAAATTCAATCTCAGCGGTATCTATCAACGAATCTCCATCTCTGTCAGCCAGAACAGTAGAGTTGAGGCTCAAAGTAGCGGGAGAAGTTATGCGAGCAGCTTCTACATCAATCACTGCTTGAGGATATGAACCACCACAGGATGTGTAATCACAGTCGCCTTTGTTCGCAGCATACCATGTAATTGCCCAAATTTCATCGGTAAGGTTTCCAAAACCAGGAACTAATGCTGTTCCTACTGCTCCATTGAAATTGATATCTGTTCTGGTGAATATTCCATCAGCAGATGCTCTGCTCATTATGACTCCATCCATTCCAGGAACATCTCCCGTAAAGCGCATGGTAAGAGGGGCGGGTGATGCAGAACCCGGGGTGAATTTGAACACTTGAACACCCCAGCCTTCTACTGTGTTTCCGGTTGATGACCAAGGTCCAATCCAATCACTATTCGAGTCTGCAGGTTGTATTCGACAGAAGTCGCTCGAACCACATGCAGGTGTCATGTAAAGATTTGACATTCCGTAAATTCCTTGATCGCTATCAAGAGTTGCAGCAATAGTAAAATTCGTGTAGATGTCGATGAAATCTCGACCTATAACTCCAGGAGATGCACCAATTGGGTTTCTAGCAAGGTCTTCTATTCCTGAAGCTCCAGTAGATGAATCCTGAGCTAGTTTTCTAATTGCTGGACCTCCACCAAGGTGGTCTGCTAGATACAATAGGAAAATGAATCCACCTCCATAATCAGCTATTCTCTGGTTCCACCATCGAACAGATATTTCGCTGGCTGTAGTCCAAGCATTGACGTGCCCGTAAAGAGTAGATGAACCTCCGAAACAAAGGAATGCAGCCATGTCAGCAGCGCCCTCATCAATCCACAAATTCTCATAAGGATCGAGTGCATTGTGCATTAAGTGTTGAAGTTCGTGAGCAAGGATAACTTTGGACCAAGCAAGAGGTGCATCATCGATATCGATGAATATTGCTTCACGAGATGCAGACATTCCCGGTGAGAAGTATCCTCCTATGTTGTAGGCGCCATCAATTGCATAGATGATAATCTCAATCTGGCAGTTGTTATCCACGTCTGGAGCAGCAATGCCTCTTCCATCGAAGTAATCCTTCCCAAAGTAAGTCATTAGTGTTGGATATACAGTTGAATCCCATGTGCTCGCCCAATTATTGAGGACAGTAGAATCAACAGTTCTTCCATTCTGTACCATGAATGCGGCAGTTGATGTTGCCTTCTTGACGGTTACATCAATCTGTCCACCCGAGGTAGGGACTGTAGCGGTATCATCTTGGCTGTAAGGGGTGCATGCTCTACCGCTTGTTTTCGCTTGTGGCGAAGTTGCGATGTCAACTCCGGGCATTCCCTCATCAACCCATGATTGCTTCATCATTCTTGTAGCGCTGTATAATGATTGATTACTGTCAGGGATCATGTATGGGTGAGCGCCAGTAGGGGAGAAATCATCAATGTCTGCAAATACAGGGGTGAATTCATCTGGCTCAATAACTGGCTCTTCAGCAGCGTCTGCTGATGCCATTGGAGACATTACAGAGAGCATGAATATTAGGAGAAGTGTGTAAGCACGAGTAGAGCACGGTTCGGACATTTATCACACCTCTAGGGAAACGCATCACTGCATTACAAATAACCGAGTTCAAATGAGGTATTTAATAGTCGGCGAATGTGGCATCATCAATGCGAATGGGAATTACCCTGATTTTGGCACTTCTTGTAATTGCTCCAACACTGTCAATTTCTGGAGCACAAGAGGCCACTGAGGCACCTTTGGGTTGCCAACTTTCCTTTGATGGAACTCTTGCAAATGAGTCAGTAGGTTTCCAGACATCCCTGGGTCCAAGGATTCCCGGTTCAGCAGCTAGTTCTGCATTGCGGGAGTCGATTAAATCGAACCTTACTGGTTGGCATATTACAGAATCTACTCATCATGCTGAAGGAATGGTTCTGACTAATTTGTTTGCTACGTGGAATAAGGGTGCCGGCTCTACTGTAATGTTCGCAGCTCATTATGATTCGAGAGCTCATGGAGATAAAGATTGGAATGAAAGCCGTCATGACGAGCCAATAGATGGTGCTAATGATGGTGCGAGTGGTGTGGCGGTACTTATCGAATTAGCAAGACACATACCGTCGATGAATTTGACCCATGAAGTGATGTTATTCTTTACCGATGGTGAGGACCAAGGAGATTACATGAGCCATTCAGGATGGATTTTAGGAGCTAAGGCTTGGGCCGAGAACTTGACTACTGAAGAAGCGGATTCTATCGAATCTTTCATTTTGGTCGATATGATTGGAGACTCAGATCTTACGCTGCGGAAATCCCACCCTGGTAATTCCAGTTTATGGGATCGTACAGAAGAAAAAATATTATTTTTGGACAATGTATGCAATTTAGGATCTTCGGATTATTTTGATTTCCAGGGTGTAGATGGGATATACGATGATCACGTGCCAGCACACGAATTAGGCATACCTGCAATCGACATTATAGACACAAGATACGGTGAAAATGCATCATATTTAGGTGGGCATTGGCATACTCACAATGATACTGCAGACAAAGTAAGTGCTGAATCATTAGAGAAAATTGGATTCATCTTAGAATCTGGCCTCTTAACGGGTACTTGGTCTGACATAAGAGTTAATGATGAAATTGAGAATGAAGAAATTATTTCTGATCCAGAATTAG
>Ga0208277_1000209_pt1 | contig 35383 bp, 54 predicted proteins | sample ETNtaG_5_FD_185782 | JGI IMG/M metagenome (GOLD analysis project Ga0208277, IMG submission 185782) | Marine microbial and viral communities from oxygen minimum zone, Eastern Pacific Ocean - ETNP201406SV205 (SPAdes) (version 2) | ecosystem: Environmental > Aquatic > Marine > Oceanic ...
ATATTTGAATATATGGCATCACTCCCAACAGGAACCCAACGGGCATACTTTTTAAAAGGTTTGGATAAAGCAAACTTGTTTAAGTTAGGTATGCCGAAAGTGCAAGATGCCCGACTAGCTGTAGCTGATAGCGCACAATTAGGTATGGATTGGGGAACAATGGGTTATCGTTTATTCAGGCCCGACATCGAAAGAGGATTAATCGAAACAACCCCAGAAATGCACAAAACTTACGATACTGGTGTAGGTAAAGTGGGACCGTCTATGAGTTTACTTGGACGTACAATAGAGGAAGGTGCAAACTCTAACCCAAGCAAAGGCATCCCAGCAAACCTATTAATGAGTGACTTATCTGAAGGTCAAAGATTAAAAGGTACTGGTGGCGGTCTACTTATGAGTAGCCCTGATTACAAAGTATACGAAGGAAGCACTGCTAAAGCTGTACAGAAAGTAGAGCCAGTAAATGTGGATACAGTTAACACATTTCTTGAAGTCGAAAAAACTCAAGGGCGTGATAGGGCTTATCAGTTTGCTCAAAAAGTGTTATCAGCGGGTAAAGTAACCAACGAATTGATTAAGCAAGCCAAAAAGATGAATGCCCCAACATGGGTAGTAGCTCTGATGGTTTCACAGCAAGCAATGCAAGGGGACGAATAAATGGCTCTTACAACTTACGACGAACTGAAAGCTTCAGTAGCAGACTTCCTGAACCGTGATGACTTAACAGCCCAGATACCAGATTTCATCACATTAGCTGAAACTCAACTTAATCGTGATGCAAGGCATTGGCGCATGGAAGATAGAGTGATTGCGACAGTGGATAGTCAGTACACAGCCTTACCCTTAAATTTTGCAGAGCCAATTCGAATAACTATTCCAGCTAATGAAAGCCATATTTTAGAATTAGTTGGGCCGATGGAAATCTCTAAGTTACGACAAAATAATAGTGATACGAAAGGTAGACCACAATTTTATACCATAACGGATCAAGCTTTCGAAGTATTTCCCACACCAGATACTGACTATGTTTTGGAGTTGGTTTATTATGAAACAATTCCAAATATGAGTGCTTCCTTGCAATCGAACTGGGTCTTACAATATTACCCAGATGCAATTTTATATGGCAGCTTACTGCACAGTGCGCCATACCTACAGGAAGATCAAAGAGTTCAGGTTTGGGGAGCGTTGTATCAGTCAGCGGTTTCTGCTATAAATCTGGAAGGTGAACGTGCTAGATCGTCAGGTTCTGGTCGTAGAATTAAAATTAGGAGTTATGCATAATGGCAAGTTTTACTAAAGTTAATGACTTTGTGGTCAACCTAGCTAACGCGATGGACATGAACGCTGACACGTTTAAAGTTGCATTGTGTGCTACTGATCCCACATCTGGAACAAGCATCGTAACAGACGGCAATGGTGTTTTGGCAAACGCAACGCAAATCAGTTATACAAACCTTTCTGATAGAACATTAGCAAACGTAACAAGTACCCAAACAGGCGGCACTTATAAATTATCTGCTGATGATAAAGTGCTTACAGCATCAGGCGGTTCGGTGGCGGCTTTCAGATATGTTATTATTTATAACGATACGCCAACATCCCCTGCTGACCCTATCGTTGGTTATTACGATTATGGTTCAAACTTAACACTTAATGACGGTGATACTTTTACTATCGACATTGGCACAAACGGTATCTTAACGCTTACATAATAGGAGTACATCATGGCGAAATTATTTAATAGAGCCAAGATGGGAACTAGCACAACTGGTGCAGGAACCATTACACTGGGAAGTGCGGAAACAGGCTTTCAAAGCTTTGCTGATGCAGGCGTAGCAAATAGCGATGTTGTTCAATATGTCATAGAAGATGGCTCTAATTGGGAAATAGGAACAGGAACCTATACTGCTAGTGGTACAACTTTAACACGTTCCCCAAGCGAAAGTAGCGGTGGCGGTAGTGCGTTATCTCTCAGTGGCAGTGCAAAAGTTTCTATTACTGTTATTGCTGATGATTTTAAAAGGCTTCAGTTAGCAGGGGCTACAAAGGCTGAGGCGACTTCTGGCGGTTTAGATGTTACTGGAAATATTGTTGTTAGTGGCAATGTAGATGGTAGAAATGTTGCATCTGACGGGACTAAATTGGATGGCATAGAAGCAAGCGCAACGGCTGATCAAACTGCGGCTGAAATAAGAACGCTTGTGGAAAGTGCTACAGACAGCAATGTGTTTACCGATGCTGACCATACAAAGCTCAATGGTATTGAAGCTTCAGCAACGGCTGACCAGACAGCTAGTGAAATCTTGACTGCAATTAAAACAGTAGACGGTTCGGGTTCTGGCTTAGATGCTGACGTTCTTGATGGTTTAGACAGTGGTTCATTTTTAAGGGCTGATGCGGCTGATACTGCTTCTAGTGCCATTACATTTTCTGGTGGGAATGGCGCGGTAACGCTAAGTGGCGGCACAAGCGATATAAGGTCAGGCTCAAATACTTGGTCTGGTGAAAGTCATGGTAAACTGCAATACCATTCGAACTCATGGTATATGCAATATTACTCAGCTTTCCACCATAGAAACAGTGGCGGCACTAACACTATGTATTTAGACAGTAGTGGTAACGTAACATATACTGGCAACGTAACGGCTTACTCAGATATTAAATTTAAAAAAGATATTGTTACAATAGATAATCCTATTGATAAAATTAAACAAATGCGTGGTGTTTACTACAAAGAAATAGAAACAGATCGTGCCAGAACAGGTGTTATTGCCCAAGAACTTGAAAAAGTTTTGCCAGAAGTGGTTATGGATATTGAAGATACAAACCCAACAACAGGCGAAACAACGTCAAGCAAGGCAGTAGATTACGGCAACATGGTTGGCTTGCTAATCGAAGCGATAAAAGAACAGCAAGATGAAATAGAGCGACTAAGAGCAATACTTGAGGGCTAAATATGACGTTACAAAGCAGTGGAGCAATATCACTAGCAAACATTGCATCTGAATTTGGTGGCTCTACACCACACAGTTTAAGCGAATATTATTTAGGTCATAGCGGAATACCCTCAAGCGGAACAATAAGCATGAGCCAATTCTATGGCACTAGCGCACCTTCATATGTTTATGCTTCTGGCGGCAGTGTTTCTCAAAGCGGTAATTATAGAACGCATTACTTTTATAGTTCTGGTTATTTTAATGTAACAAATTCTGGGAATAGTGCAGGGTCTAATAGCGTAACGGCTCTTATTATCGCAGGCGGTGGCGGTGGAACTGGCATCGGTGGTGCAGGCGCAGGGGGCTATAGATACCTTTCTTTTGGTATAGGAACAGGAAACCATTATGTCGGTGTAGGCGGTGGAGGAGCAGGGCGATACGGTAACTACAACACAGCATCAGGTGGAAACGGTGGGAATAGTTCATTTTATGGCTATACATCAACTGGTGGCGGTGGCGGTGCGGCTACTGAAAACTGGTACGGAACATATCCTTATGCCCCTGCAGGGAGCGGTGGCTCTGGCGGTGGTGGAGGGTTTGCGACATCTGTAACAACAACCTACGCAGGCGGTAGCGGTATAAGTGGTCAAGGCCATAACGGTGGCTCTGGTTCTAGACTAGCAGGCGGTGGCGGTGGTGGTGCAGGAGGCACAGGTCAAAACGGTCACGCAAGAGCAACCCATCATGGCGGTAATGGCGGTTCTGGCTCTTATCATTTTGGCGCATATAGAGGTGGTGGGGGCGGTGGCGTTACTTGGTCTTATAATGCTCCAAGCCCTGCATCTGGCGGTTCTGGTGGTGGCGGCAACGGTGGAGCGATTAATACTTGGCAGCATAGTGGCGGTGGAACTAATACTGGCGGTGGTGGCGGTTCTGCTTGGAGTACGGCAGGCTCTAAAAATGGTGGCTCTGGTATTGTCATTATTCAATATAGGTTTCAGTAAATGGCACATTTTGCTAGATTAGATGGAAATAAAGTTACTGACATTGTTGTGGTAGATAATAACGACATTGTGGGCGCAGACGGAAACGAAAGCGAAGCTGTTGGTATTGTTTTTTTAAAAGATATGTTTGGGCAAGATACTGTCTGGAAGCAAACAAGTTACAATAAAAATTTTAGAAAAAACTATGCTATGATAGGCGGCATTTACGATGCTGACAAAGATGCGTTTATTGCTGTTAAACCGTCTTTTGCTTCGTGGCAATTAAATGAGGAAACCTGCATATGGGAAGCACCAGTGCCAATGCCAGATGACCACGAAACAAACCCTGTTCGTTGGGACGAAGATAATCAAGAATGGGTTGAATTTAAGCCATTAGGCGATGAACCAGATTTAGGAGAAAAACCGTAAATGTTAGGCTTTTCCCCATTAGGCACAACTGCGCTAGGCTCACCAACAGCTAACGAAGCGCACACAATGCAAGTCACAAGCGGTACGTTTACGCTTTCTATGCAAGGTACAGCCAAGCTTATTACTGACGTATTTCCAAATGGAACATTTACGCTAAGTGGTCAATCTGTTGGCCTGAGTGCAGGCCGTCCGTCTACATTTACCGCAGGGTCATTTACCTTAACTGGTCACAATGTTGGCTTGGATTATGGCTTTGGGATTATAGCTGAAACTGGAGCGTTTAGCTTAACAGGTCAAAATATAATTTTTGATACTGGCTTTGGTATGGTGCTTGATAGCGGTTCTTATACGCTTACTGGACAAAGTGTTAATCTTAAAAAAGATATGAACATTTCTGCTGAGACAGGCACTTTTACATTAACAGGCCAAGATGCGCTAAAAGGTGTTAGCGAAGTATTTAGCAAAGGAACTTTTACTTATACTGGTCAAAATGTAGACATGACTGTTCAACGGTATTTTGGTGTAGATGCAGGAACATATACTTATACCTTTAATGATTTTAAAATAAGGGGTTGGATAACACCTGTTGTTCCAACGACAATATGGACGGATGTGGCCTAACGTGCTACTTTTGCGTAAATAGGAGAATAAAATGGCTATTACGATAACAAAACCAACTGTAGGTGGTTCTGAGGGAACGTGGGGTGCAACAATTAATACCGCACTTGATACTATAGTAAATGCCGCTAATGGAACCGCAGGAACTACCGCGCCAAATTTAACGGCTGTAACAATAAATGGTGTTTCTAGTTCTGTAACAGCCCCAGAGCTAGATTTATTGAGCAGTTTAAATACATCTGGTAGCGTAATGCAAAGTTTCGTGTTGGAAGATGGTGACGGAACAGAGGTATCTATTACTGAAGGTAAAGAGGTAAAGTTTGTTGAGGGTCACGGTATTGATATTAACTGGACTGACACTTCTGACGGAACAGACGCAGACCCTTACGATTTAGAGTTTTCGCTAAAAACCGATATGCGAATAAACAGTAATACAGATGTATATACTGGAAATTCTAACGACTATATTCATTACGATACTGACGTAGGTATGCGGTTTTACACAAATAGTGGCGAAGATATGAGGCTTACCGATGGCGGTGACTTGCACGTTGACGCAAATATTATTGGTTACTCTACCACTATTTCTGACCAAAGGTTGAAGGGCAACATCAACAAAATAGAAAATGCTTTAGACAAAGTAATGCAAATTAATGGTTATACTTTTACTTATAATCATGACGGCAAGCAAAGCGCAGGGGTAATAGCTCAAGAAGTTGAAAACATTATGCCAAGTGCTGTTCAAAGCACTAATTTAGTTTTTAATGAAGATAATGACGTTGAGTTTAAGACAGTGCAATATGATCAGCTTCATGGCTTATTAATTGAAGCAATAAAAGAATTAAAAGCGCAAATAGAGGAATTAAAAAATGCCTCTACCTAGCAGTGGGCAGATAACAATAGACCAAATTCATATCGAAGCAGGCGGTAGTAGCACCTCTCAAGCTGCAATAAATGATGCTGATATTCGTGATATGATTGCAAAGGGTTCTGGCGCTCAAAATGCTTTTAACGAATACTATGGGGTTTCAGCTACTGCACCTGTTGCAACCTACAAAGGGCGCACACTAACAACTGGCAATGGTTTTCCGACAGGAAACGTTACTCTAAGTTCTGGGTCAAAGTTAGTTGTTGTAACCTGTCAGCTTGCAGGGGGTGGTAATACCTATGTAAATGTAGGTGGTGTTAGCGCAACTCTTGCTGCAAAAATGGACACTGCACCAACTGGCGGTGTTTGGGCGGCAGGACTTACATCAGCAATTTATTATTTAGTTACTTCTGCTTCTGGTTCTACGCAAATAACTGGTAACGGTGGCAGTGGTAGGTCAGTTACCCATGTTTGGGAAATTACTGGTTATAATAGCTCTACGCCTACAGCAACAGCGACAGCGCAAAATACTGATAATACAAGCTTTTCTAAAACCATTTCACTTTCAACTCAGTATAACGGAGTAACTATTGGTTCTGGAATAACTGAAGATACTAACCCTGCCGCATCGGTTACAGTGAGCAATTCTGACACGATACAGCAAATTGATTTGGAAAGTGCCACAAATCATTTCTGTTGGGACGATGAGGGAGCCGCATCAGGTACAACAAGTTATAACTGTGTTCAAAATAACCCTGCTAGTAATATTGTTGCAGGGTCAGCAATAATGCAACTATCTGCCGCGCATTGGAAATAATATGCCTCTTGTACCATTAGATTTAAAATCAGGATTTTACAGAAACGGCACTGATTTAGATGCTTCAAACAGGTGGCGTGATGGAAGTTTAGTTCGATGGCGCGATGGTTCTTTACGCCCTATAGGTGGATGGCAAACCTTTAAATCTGGCTTTTGTACTAATCCGATCAGAGGCGCACACGCTTGGGAAAGTTTAAACGGAACGGCTTACTTTGCGGCTGGAAGTCATAACGAACTTACCGCGATGGTAGGATCTGGTGCAACTTTTGATATTACACCAGCAACTATGGCAACGGGGCGTGAGGATGCGGGGCTTAACCTTGGTTTTGGAGGCGGCTTTTATGGTACTGGTTACTTTGGCACTCAGAGACCCGCAACGGGTACTTATTCAGAGGCTACCAGTTGGTCACTTGATAACTTTGGTCAGTTTTTGGTTGGTGTACATTATGACACTGGAACTTTAATAGAATGGCAACTTGGTTCATCGACTGTAGCTGCCCCTGTAGCTAACGCTCCAACCAATAATCTTGGTCTTGTTGTAACTGAAGAGCGTTTTGTTTTTCTTTTAGGTGCTGGTGGAGATCCACGTAAGGTGGCATTTTCTGATAAAGAAGATGTTACAACATGGACCCCAGCCGCAACAAATGAAGCTGGAGATATAATTCTCCAAACTAGTGGTCAGATAATGCAAGGATTAAAAACCAGAGGTCAGACACTAGTCATTACAGATACAGACTGTTTTGCAATGCGATATTTGGGTCCACCTTATGTGTACTCTGCATCAAGGGTGGGAACTTCTTGCGGGGCCGTTTCCAGAATGTCAGCGGTAGATACTGACATGGGTGCATTTTGGATGGGGCAAAAGGGCTTCTTTGCGTTCGATGGTAACACTGTTAGAGAATTGCCTTGTGAAGTACACGACTACGTTTTTGACGATATAAACGTAAACCAACAATCTAAAATATGGGGTTGGAGCAATACAGAATTTAGCGAAGTATGGTGGTTTTATCCATCTGCAAATAGCTTAGAAATTGATAGATATGTTGCTTTTGATATGCTTGAAAACCATTGGCTAATTGGCAATCTGTCAAGAACTGGTGGGGTTTCTAGGGGGGTATTCAGAACGCCAGTTTTGAGTGGTGAATATTCTGAAAATATAACTTACAATGTAACTGTGGCTGCAAGTGGTGGTGGCAATAAATATTTTATTTCAGATCATTCTGGTGCGGCTCCTACGTTAACTCTCAAAAAGGGAAATGTTTATCGTTTTGATCAATCAGATAATTCAAATATTGGGCATTTACTGCAATTTTCAACAACATCGAACGGAACACATGGAGGCGGTTCAGCTTATAGTTCAAATGTTGTTACAACAGGTTCGGCTGGAAGCGCGGGGGCTTACACAGAGATAACTGTAACAGATAGCACACCATCAACTCTTTATTATTACTGCACAGCTCACAGTGGCATGGGAGGCACTGCAAACGTGATAGAGCCTGTTGTAGTTTGGAACCATGAACAAGGATTAAATTATGATAGCGGTTCAATTTTTTGTGAAACTGGGCCAGTATCAATAGGTAGTGGAGATCAGGTTGCAAAGGTAACTGATGTTATTCCAGATGAAAAAACACAAGGCGATGTAGACTTAAAATTTAAAACAAGATTTTATCCAAACGACACAGAAACAACTCATGGACCATTTAATCCAAGCAATCCAACCTCTGTTAGATTTACTGGGAGACAAGTACGAATGAGAGTTGAAGGTGATCAACCTACTGCATGGCGCGTTGGAACTATGCGGCTAGAAACAAAAGCTGGGGGGCGTAGATAATGCCAGTTACTCCACCAGTGATAGGCACAGACATACGACAATGGGGCAGAGAACTTAATCTTTTTCTTAGCAGAAATTTAGGTAAGTTGTTTTTTAAACAATCTGATGATGTGCCAGCCGATAATGGAATTTTCCTATGGGATGAAGAAAGAAACTATCCTGTTGTTTCGGCACAGAATGTATTCAAACAAGTAGCCATGAAGCAAACCACTCCTAGCTCTAGCGTAGGTGCGGCTGGCGATGGTGCTGGAATGATAGCTTGGGATACTAATTATATTTATATCTGCACCGCTGCACACGATGGATCAACAGCAATTTGGAAGAGGGTAGCATTGTCTACATATTAAATGGCAAAAGACTTTATTTTATCAGATGATTTGGAAAGATGCAGACCGTGGATAGAAGCGGCATTAGTATACACGGGTGGCACACATGAATTTGACGACATAGTAAAAAATATTGCTCTTGGAACCATGCAATTGTGGCCCAGCCCAAGGGGGTGTATTGTCACTGAAATTGTGGTATATCCAAGAAAAAAGGTTTTGAATGTGTTCTTAGCTGGTGGTGAATTAGACCAAATACTAGAAATGAATGACGACGTTAAGGCTTGGGCATCGGCTAACGGATGCACCGCTGCAACGATGGCTGGACGCATGGGTTGGAAAAAACCACTTGCCCCGCTAAATTGGAAGCTACAACAGGTGTGTTTTATGAAGGAGTTCGATGATGGCTAAAGGTGGTAGAGAAAGTAAAGATCAAACATTACCAGCATTTTTTGAAACTGCGTTACAACAGGGTGTTGGAATGGGTACAGATTTGGCTCAATCTCCATATGCAGCATATCGGGGTCCCGACGTAGCGGCTTTCAGCCCTCTCCAGAATGCGGCTTTTCAATCCACGGACCAAATGTCATCTGCATTCGGTATGCCCACTACAGGCGGTGCTAATTACTTGCCAGACCCTGTACAGGCTGGTGGGGCTATGGGGTACTCAGCGGCCCCAGTTTACGATCAGGCAGTAGCAAATCTACCAGCCCCTGTTTCAGAATTTTATTCAAGTTTTGGTATTGATCCAAATACAGGTGCAGTGGGTGCAAACGCCCCTACAGCGCAACCAGTAGCATTAGAAATGCAATCAAGAGGTAGAAGGGGTAAGTAATGGCGGGTGCAGCAAATCCAAACATGACGGTCAATCCGTTTCAACAAGCTTCTCAGGCGCAACAAGGAGCATTATCAACTTACGCAAATCCATCAGCGGCTGCGATGAACATGATGAACCCATACAACCAGCAAGTAGTCGATGCTACTTTGCGGGATGTGGGTAGCGCAGCCCAAATGGGCCTCAATCAAATTGGAGCGCAAGCACAAGGGGCGGGAGCTTTTGGAGGCTCTAGGCAAGCAATAGCAGAAGCAGAAGCACTCAAGGGTTTTAACCAACAGGCACTTGATCAAGTATCAAGACTTAGGCAGCAAGGTTATAATCAATCGATGAATGACGCATTTAGATCAGCATCAGGATTGCAAAATGCTGGTCAACAATCATTCGGTTATGGTCAAGCCATTCAAAACCAGCAAATGCAACAAGGTGCAATGCAACAACAGATGATGCAAGATCTCATTAATTCAGGTAAAGGTATGTTCTCTGGTTTCGTTGGTCAGCCATCCCAAAACTTAAACAATCTTATAGGAACAATTTCTGCAACACCTAATTTAGCGGGGCAAACAACCTCTTTCCAACCTGGAATTTTCAATTATTTTCAAACACTTAGCAGTATGCCAAGGGGATAAATGACTGAATGGCTCAAACATTCAATATACCTTTTGGAACGCAACTAGCGTTTCTTTATGATGAGCTTTTAGGTAAAGAAAAGAAAACACTAGACGCTTTCAAAAGCGGTAATTTTTCCACCCCAACAGAATATGCAGTAGCCTTTGAAAATTTATATGAACGGGCAGATGGCGCAAACATAGGGCGTCGCACAAAATTTGCTGATCAAGTCTTTACAGAACTAAACAAAGAAAATCCCAAATTATCAGAAAGAGTATTAGAGGCGGCTAGGTTTTTTGGTGGTAAGGGATTTGATAATGCTCAGACCGCTGGGATTATTGGTAATCTCATGTCAGAAAGTTATAAAAATTTGCAGCCAGACGCGTTCAATCCGAAAGGTGGCGGTCAAGGCGCATACGGTATTGCACAATGGCGTGGATCTAGACTGAAAGATCTGGTAAACTTCAGTAAGAACTATCCGAATACAGCACCGCCATTAAACGAAAGTAAAATTTTAGGTCCAGTTGTTAGAGGGACATCGTCAGGAAATACGTCAGGAGTAAACAGCATGGCTTCATTAATGGACATACTTATGGGTAGACGCCCAGATCAGCAAGTACCGCAATCACAAGGTCAAATGACGGGCATGAATAGGTTTATGAACCAGCGTAATCCAGCTACTGGCTTGACGCCATTCCAATCATTAGGGGCTGGCATGGATAGTTTGATCCTTCGTGGTTACGGTCAGGGGCAAGCAATTCGTGAGCAAGGTCTGCGTCAGGCTGAACTAGATAAAAGAAATCTCACAGCGGAATGGTTTGCAAGTCAACCTAATGGCGCACTATTTGCAGAAATGATGAAAATGGGCGTACCTGTAGCGCAAGTGTATGCAGCTTACGTGAAAATGACACAAGGTGACGCTGTTACGGTAGGTAAATTTTTAGTTGATAGAAAAACAGGTGACGTTCTTTTTGATGGATCGAAGGGCAGTGATCTGGGTTCTGGTGGTATAAGGTATAATACAAAAACAGGTGAGCTTGAAATAACAGCGGCTGGACCAGAAAAACAAGATCAAGCCAACGCAATGCTGTTTGGTAAAAGAATGCAAATAGCTGATGACTTAATTACAAAGAATGAAATGGCTGGTACAGAATTTATGAATGTATTTTTGAAAAAGTTCGAAGATTTTGGTTCAAGAGCATTAATGCCAGAAAATTTTCAGATTTTCGATGATGCTAGGAGAGACTTTGTTAATGCTGTACTGCGTCGTGAATCTGGTGCTGCTATCGCTCCAAGCGAATTTGAAAGTGCTGAACGGCAATATTTTCCAGTGTTCGGTGATAGCCAAGCGGCTATAGAAGAAAAAAGAAAACGAAGAAAAGTTGCAACAGATCTTTTGATAGCTGCTTCTGGTGCAGATGGCAAAAACTTCTTATCTGCTTATGACGCACAATTAGAGGCGTTAGCAAAGACCATTAACCCAGCTTTCGGTACAGAGGCATATAATGAAGAACGCAAAAGGTTGAAAAAAGAAAAAGAGGAAAACGATAATAGTAATAGCAGCGAAACAACGCCACAAGGCAACGAAAGAATAACATTTCCATAGTAGGATACGGTCATGGCAGAAGAAGAAAAAAAAGTAAAATCAAAATATTTTTTCCGTGCGCCTAACAGCGACAGAATAGTTATGATACAGGCGGCTTCTCAAGCAGAGGCTGATAATTTATTCGATAATATGGATCAAAGCCAAGCAACCTTCGTCGCAATAGGTCCAGATAAAAACCCTTTAGTGAGAAAAATAGGAGACATGAACGACGGTGGGATAAATGCCGACGTTGTCTTGGAAAGTGTTGATGGTACAAGATTTTTAGTTGGTCAGGGTTACTCTACTAGCGATCCCGAAATAATAAATCAATTTATAGATGACGGAACTACAACCGAAGATCTTTCACAATCGATGATCGATCAAGCAATTATACAAGAAAATCCAGCAGCCGCCCGTGCAGCCGTTGGGCGACAAGTATCGCTTGGTGGACTTGGATCTTTTGCAGACGAAATTGTCGATGCTTTATTTGGTGGTAATTACAAAACGGCTAACGACGCATATGTCAGGGCAATGAACTCAGAAAAGCCACTTGAAACATTTCTAATACAAGCGGGTGTAACTACGCTTGAAGCTGCTTCAGTTGTTGGAGCGTTTCCACAACTTCTCAGACTTTTTGGTGCTGGTGTACGGGGGGGAAGTAGGCTGGCGCAAGCTGTGAGGTCTGGTGCAGCGTCTGGTACAGCGGCTGGTGTAACGTCTGGAATACAATCGGCTGGGGAAGCCGAAAGCGGGTTTAGAATAAGTGAAGGAATAAAGGGTGCTGGTTTAGGTGTTGCCACTGGTGGTATTATTGGTACTGGTACGCCATTTATTGGTGATGGATTTAATCGTGTTGCCGAAGTGATTAAAAAATCTGATATTGCTCAAATAGCAGCAACATTAGGAATTAGCCGATCATCGGCAATGGTAATCAAAAGCTCTATTACTCAAGGTGGAGATTTATCAAAAGCTATCCAGAATATTTCAAAGGCTGGTGAAGAGGGAATGATTGCGGATGCTGGTGTTGCGGCTCAAGCCCTTACCGATGCAGCGGCTGCGGCTGGTCCAGAGGCAGCGCAAACGGTTTCAACAAATATCTCTAAACGTGCAGACACAGTTATAGGTAACTTAGATAAAACCCTTACTGAAGAACTTGGTGGTCAAACACTGGGTCCAAAATCAGCATTGAAGATAATAAGAGATCGTCAGGGTACTCAAAGAATAGATGCTTACAATATAGCTTATGCAACACCAATTGATTACGCTAGTAAGGCTGGCATAGCCTTAGAAGAAGTTTTGGATACGATAGATCCATCTATTATGGAAACAGCCGTAAGAAGAGCAAACGTCAGAATGAGGGCTGACAAGCTAAAAAATATGCAAGTCAAAGCTACTATAGGTGACGACGGTGAAATAACTTTTAGCAATCCACCAAATGTCATGCAATTAGATTACATTAAGAAAGCGTTGGGAGCATTGGCAGAGGACAGTAAGGGTGAGTTTGGTAAAATAACAGACGATACAAGATTATACTCTAATCTATACAGGCGGCTTAGAGGCGCAATGAATGAAGCTATCACAGATGTAAATGGCAACCGTGTTTATCAAAATGCTACCCAATTTGGTGGTGACGTTCTGCAAGAAGAAGCGGCATTTAAAATGGGCCGTGACTTGTTAAAAAGCAAAGTAGAACTTGAGGATGTTCTGGAAAGTTTAGGAAGTGATCCTTCAGTAGCTCAACTTGCGGCATTGCGTATGGGTCTACAACAATCAATCCGAAAATCATTAAATGATGTTAAAATTTTACCAAGTGATACCGACATAGCTTCAAGGCAATTAGCTCAATTCATGAAGGATACGGGATCTGCCAATGCACTTGCTAAGATAAGGGCTGTAATGGGTGACGGGGCTGACGCCTTAATTAAACAGATCGAAGAAGTTCAAACCGCTGCAAGCACAAGGGCTTCTGTAGCTGCAAATTCTAAAACTGCAATTAGATCATCTACTCAGAAAATGGTAGACGATTTAACAGCGGCTGGACCAATAAGAACTTTTCTTGAAGGAAAACCGTTAGAGGCGACACAGCAATTAACTCAAGAGCTAACAGGATTTACTAAAGAGTTCAGTGAACGACAGCGCCAAAATATCTTTAACGAAATATCTGAAGCCCTTACAAGAGTTGGAACAGATGACGCTACAGAGGTTCTGAGAGTTCTGGACCGCGTTCAGCGTGGCTTAGAAGTAAGTAATGAACAAAGACAATTTGCAGCTACAAGATTAGCATTCTACTTACAGGGCGCAAATCAAAAAACTACTGAGCAACAAATATCAGAAGCTGTTGGTCGTTCAGAAGAAACTAACTTTCCAAGATATGGTCTTGGACTGCTACCGATACTACCATAGGAGAAATAGATGGAATTAGAACCATTAGACCAGACGCAAATTGAAAGTATCGTTTCCAAAGCAGTAAGTGACGCGGTAGATTTTATATCGGCTGAGATAACGCCCCAGAGGACTAAAGCTCAAAGATATTTTGATTTAGAAACAGATCTGGAACATGAACAGGGAAGATCAAGTGTCGTAGCTACCAAGTGTCGGGAAGTTGTTCGTGGCATCAAGCCCTCATTACAGCGTGTATTCTTAGCTAGTGACAAGCCAGTAGAGTTTGTTCCTAGAGGCGCAGAGGACGTTGCAGCGGCTGAACAAGCTACACAATTCATCAATTACAAATTCCAACAAATGGACGGGTATAGAATTATCAACGACGTTTTTCAGGATGCGTTGGTTAAAAAAATGGGTGTAGCTTACGTCTATTTTATGGATGCAATGAGAAGCGAAATTCATACTTACAGAAATTTAAGTGAGGATGAATACGCATTGTTGCTTAGTGATGATGACGTAGAGGTTCTTGAACATGAGGCAAGCTTGTATATGCAACTTGATGAAGATGGCGTTGAAGCTGAAATGCCACAACACGCGGTTAAGATCTCACGCAAAATACCAGATGGGAAAATGTGTGTGGAAAGTGTTCCACCAGAAGATTGGTTTTGCGATAGGAATGCCAGATCCATAGATGACTTTTATGTGGTGGGCCATAGTTCTGAAATGCGGGTATCTGACTTGCTTGCTATGGGCTTTTCAATGGATGATTTATCCGAAATTAATAGTGGTGATTATTCTGTTACTGATGATGAAGCTGAGTTCGAACGTCGTGGATACGCTACTGATGAAGGTGAAGATGAAAACACAAGCACGGCTTCTAAAAAAATAACGGTGACCCAAGCATATATGGAATTGGACATTGAGGGTACAGGTGTTCCCCAGCTTTACCAATTCATCTGTGCTGGAGCAAATTATAAGTTGCTTAACTTCTATGAAGCTGACCACCCCCCATATGCTTTGTTTGAAGTCGATCCAGAACCCCATGCTATGTTTGGGACATCGTTAGTTGATTTGGTGATTAATGATCAGGACGCGGCTACTTCTATGCTTCGTGGTATATTGGATAACGCTGCTTTGGTGAACAATCCCGCACTGCAAGTCGTCGAAAATGGAGCAGAAATTTCTGATATTTTAAACAACGAAATTGGTCGTGTAATTCGCGTTAAAAATTTACAGTCCATTGGAGAAATGACTGTACCTTTTACAGCGGCTCAAACATTGCCAGCCTTACAATATTTTGATCAGCTAGTAGATAATAAAACTGGCGTTAGCAAAATGGCGCAAGGTTTAGATCCAGAAGTTCTCAAGAGTGCTACAGCTACCAGCGTGGCGGCATCGATGGAAGGACAAGCTGGGCAAGCGGAAGTTATCGCTAGAAACTTGGCTGAAGGTGGGATGCGTCGATTATTTAAATTGATGCTGGATCTTTACATCAAAAACACTGACAAAGAAGAAGTTATGAGAATGAACGGTTCATTTGTTCCTGTCGATCCAATGGCGTGGAATGCAGAAATGGACCTAATAGTTAATGTCGGAATAGGCACTGGGCGCGAAGCAGAGCGTCTGTCAGCACTGCAAATGGCTTTTGGGGTGCAACAACAGTTATATCAGACTTACGGCCCTCAGAACGGCCTTGTGACGCTCTCACAGCTTAGAAACACAATGGCTGATATACTGGCGATTGGTGGCGTTAGAAATATTGACAGGCATTTTCTGCCCATGACGCCAGAAATGGAACAGCAAATGATGCAACAACAGCAAGAACAGCAAATGATGATGATGCAACAACAGCAAGGACAGCCAGATCCAATGACTATGGCTATGCAAGCTGAAGCAATGAAAACTCAAACAGAGGCCCAAGTTCAAATGCAAAAGGCTGCAATGGACAATCAGTATAAGATGCATAAGTTAGGTATGGATGACGATCTAGAACGTGATAAGATGGTTCAGGATCTTGCGGTTGAGGTTGCTAAAGTTCTTGGTCAATATGGAACAGCGGTTGATACTCAATCAATCAAAGCAGAACAAGATGCTGAAAGACAGCATAATGAAGAAATGAAAAATATGGGAATGATGGCTGGTGGATATTGAACAAAGAGCAAAACGCTCAAAGTCATTATTAGAGAATGAATGGTTTCAAGAAACCATGAAGAATTTGCGGGATACTCAAATGAGTATTTTTGCAAATAGTAGTGCCTCAGAGGTGGAAAAACGTGAGGATGCTCACGCCATGCTCAGGGCTTTAAGTGCAATAGAGTATTCGTTGAAAGCTGATGTAGATACAATGATGCTCATGGAACGGAAGGGAAAGCACCGTGGAAACGACTAACCCATTAGGGGGCAATTTGATGGATGTTGCCGACAACCTAATTATGGAAAATCCTAAAAATCAAGATGAAGTAACTGATGAAACAGTTGAGGCAATTCTGGACACAGAAACTGAAACTGAGGAAGAGGTTACCGAAGATCAAGATGTCGTCGAAACTTCTGACGACGATGAAGAAACCACAGAAGTTGAGGATATTGAGGAAGAAGAACCCACTGTTCAACAAGAACTTTACCAAGTCAAGATCGATGGAGAGGACCGTGAAGTCACCTTGGATGAATTGAAACGGGGTTACTCAGGACAAAAGTATATCCAAAAGGGAATGAGTGACGTAGCAACTCAGAAAAAAGAATTTGAACAGCTACAAAGCGAAACGTCCCAAGAACGCCAGATGCTACAGCAAATGATGCAGCGGATGCAGCAAGGTAATATTCCAACCATCCCTGAGTATCCCCCAGAGGAGCTTAAACAAAGTGACCCTTTCAGGCATTCTCAGATGGCAGAGGAATATCGTCGGGCAGTTGAGCAACGTCAAGTATGGGATCAGCAAGTTAAATTAGTCTCAGATCGGGAAAAAGCGGAGCAAGAACGGCTCCATATGCAAAATCTAGAACAGCAAGCCATGCGGTTGGCTGAGTGGATGCCCGAATATAAGGACGAAAAAAAACGTGCTGACTTCATGATAGATATGTCCAAAAACGCTAAACAGTTTTACAAGTTAACCGATGAACAGATCGGAACTGTACAAACAGCGGAAGAGGTTATGATCTTAAATGACGCTGTTCAATGGAGAAAACTACAGGCTAGTAAAAAAACCAAAGTCGATAAAAAGACTGAGGGAGCCAGACCCGTAGTTAAACCTTCAGCGGCCCGTGCCAAAGGTGCAGCTAAAGCTTCAAATGCTAATAGTAGAAAGGCGGCAATGAAACAATCAGGAAGCGCAGATGATGTTGCTAACTGGTTACTATCTTAATCTTTTGTCAGAAGGACTAAAATCATGGCTGTAACTGCCAATACAAATGAGACATACGATGTCTCAACAATAAGAGAAAGTCTACAAGAGGCTTTAACATCTCTAACCCCTACGGAAACTATTCTGATGAGTACAATCGGCTCTAGAAACGTCGATAATACTTACTTTGAATGGGCAGAAGTAGATCTGGCGGCAACTAGTGCAAATAGGGCTATAGAGGGCGATTCGGGCCTATCGAATACAGCCCCCACAAATGCCGTGAGAAAAGGGTCGTATACCCAGATCTCAACTAAGGTCGTTGAGGTGTCGTCAACCAATCAGGCGGTGAACGGTATCTCTAATGCACAGACCACTGCAAAGCAAATTGCCTATAAATTACAAGAACTTAAGCGTGATATGGAGGCAATGCTTCTACAGAACGTACCTAGTGCAGCGGGTTCTTCAGGTACTGCTAGACAGACCGCTGGTTTACCAGCTTACCTAACCACAAACGTAGATCGTGGTTCTGGTGGTGCTAACGGTACAACTTCAGGTTCTGGGGAAAGTGGTTCTGTAAACGCAGCCGCTACAGATGGGACCCTTCGGCCCATAACGGAAGCTCTCCTTAAAAATGTGATAAAATCATGTTGGGAGAACGGAGCTAACCCTTCAATCGTAATGTGCGGGCCAGCTCAAAAACAGAAAATTTCTACATTCACTGGTAACGCTACAAAGTTCCAAGAAGTAGATAATAAAAAATTGACCGCTGCGGTCGATATTTATATTTCTGATTTTTCTGAGGTACAAGTGGTTCCGAATAGACACATGCGTAGTCGCACAGTGTCTAGCGTGGACTACACTCCAGACGTTTTGGTACTTGACCCAAGCTATGCTGAAGTGGCTTACTTGCAGACTGCAAAACAAGAGCCATTAGCCAAGCAAGGTCTGAGCGACAGACGCCTCATAAGCTGTGAATATGGCTTACAGGTAACTTCGCAAAAAGCACATGGTATCGTTGCAGATATCAACGCATCATAAAATTAGGTGGGGCAGAAATGCCCCATCACTTTACAGGAGAGAGATATGAAAAAAATAAAAATTACTACTGACAGAAAACCTTGGGCGGCTGGATCTCCAGCTATGATTGGTGACACTGTTGAAGTCAGTGATGAAGAAGCAACGATTTTATTACAGGCTGGATTTGCAGAGGAAGTATCTGGATCAGCTAAAGCTCCAAAGAGAGCGCGAAATTCTAAGGGTCAGCTTCAGAGCGATGATCCATCGACACCCGATTTCAATGAAGCTTGGGCCGACGGAAAAGGACCAGCTAAGAAACGTGGGAGGCCAAAAAAGAAATGATTGGTGGTAACAGCGCGGGTGAAGTTAAGACACGTTTCTTGGATGAGGACGGTAAGCTTATCATCCAAAGGCAACAAGATGTTCAGCGCATTTTAGATTGGAATAAAGAGCGCAACATAGAAGGACACAACCGTAAATCTGACATGAGGCACGTTGGGTCAGTTCCGTTTGTCGTGATTGAAATGTGGATGAAAGAATGTGGTGCTAAATTAGGTAGTCAAGAGTTTAATGAGTACGTCAAAAAGAAACTTACTTCTGGTGAGTTTAGCAAGCTCATAGCTAACGGTTACTGATGGAACTGCCCAAGGTAAATATCCTGACCGCTGGCACATTCTCTATTGCCATACTGAGTGCGGCTGGAGGTTCCATTTGGTATGCCTCAAATCAAGCGTCTATTATTGAAGCATTACAGTCAGAAGTGGAAATTTTAAATATACAGAATAACCAAGCTGATAAAACTAATTTAATCAGGGATGTAGAACATAACACAGAACAGATAGAAGAAATCATAGAATATATAATTGAGGTGGAGGAAGATGGTGGTGAAACTATTGAAGAAATATATGACGCCATTGACGATCTTGAGGGGCAAATTAACTTAGAATTTGAAGATGTGTTCGAAACCCAAGAAGGTTTCCTTCTTCAATTCAATCAAATCATTAAATTGCAAGCTAGAATTAAGACGCTAGAAAACACAATGGAATATCTTACAAGACGCCCCATGAACTCTGATGGGAGGTAAAAATCGATCCTATTAGTTTATTATCGTCAATCAAATTAGGCGTTACGGCGGGCAAGTCTTTGGCTTCCTTGAGCAAAGAAATCGGTAATTTTTTCGATGCTACGGATAACGCAAAAAAGCGATTACAAAAAAAAGGTGTCACTACTAAAGACGTAAAAAGTGAGGCATATTCAAGGTGGGCCGCTGAGATCCAAGCCGCTGAAGCTGAACAGCAGCTTAAAGAGTGGGTGTGTGACGTAAGGCAATCGGGGTTGGGTCCGTCCCATTGGAACACTTTATTGAAGATCCGAAGGGAAGTTTTAGCAGAAAAGCGTGAAGCAGAGCGTCTAGCGAAGCGTGAGGCACAGGAAAGGGCTGATTTGGCACTTACCCTTACATCTATCATTTTGCTCATCACGGCCTCTTTCATTGGCTCTACGGCATGGTTGCACCATAAAGGTTGGGTAAATGCTTGGGATTACTGGCCTTGGTAGCTTATGCGTTAGTTTGGTTTCACTTTGTGAGGACAGATCATTTGCAATATTATTTGCTGGACACTTACACAGATAAGGAAACTTGTTTAGTAGAACGTGACAAGGCTAATGTCTTAGTCACTGCCAACGACATGATTATTGAGTGTATAGCATTATTAGATGACGATAGTAGAGGTGAAGCAAAATAGGTTTGTAGTGTATACAAAAAATGGTAAAGTTGTTATACAGACAAGTGACCTTAGAGTTGCAAGGGGTTTTTTGAATGACTGAATTTGAAAAGTTAGACAAAGATAATAATGGCAATTTAAGTAAAAAAGAATTTTTGGCGTTAGAAGTTGAAGATCGAAAATTAAAGATTGCCGATGCAGATGAAAAAAGAAATACAGAGCGATTGTTAGTGAAAGCTTGCTGCGCGGGAATGCTGTTGTATCCCTTTATAATTCTTTTGGCTTCAGTATTAGGTTTCGAAACAGCAGCATCACTCATTACAGACATTGCCAGCCTATACGTTTTGGCGGCTAGTGGAGTAGTTGTAGGCTATTTTGGGTTTAATAGTATTAGGGAGAAAAACCAATGATAGACAAGCTGATTGGCCCTGTAAGTGGCATTCTTGATAAGGTGATACCTGATAAGGATCAGGCTGCTAAACTAGCCCATGAGGTCGCTACAATGGCTGACAAGCACAGTCAGGAGCTTGCACTAGCCCAGCTAGAAATACTTAAAAGTGACGCCAAGGGCAATTGGTTCCAATCGTCGTGGCGTCCACTCATAGGATGGCTGGGGGGAATAGGGTTAGGTGTGAATTACATCGTCAGCCCAATATGCGCTGGGTTCGGTGTTATTGTTCCGCAAGCTGACATGTCAGTTATGATGCCTTTACTTTTAGGAATGCTTGGCATGGCTGGAGCTAGATCATTCGACAAATTAAACAAAACGGATACAAAAAAATGAGTTTTAAATTAGGTAAAAGAAGTCTTGAAAGATTAGAGGGCGTCGATGAGCGCATGGTTGAAATCGTTAAACTGGCAATCACACTGTCAAAAAATGATTTCACAGTGCTGGAAGGTTTACGAACCAAAGAACGTCAGGCAGAGTTAGTCAAGGCTGGCAATAGCCAAACGATGAAAAGTAAACATCTAGAAGGTAAGGCTGTGGATCTGGGCGCATACGATCCTGTCACTGGCATACGCTGGGAAGAAAACGCATACTTTCCGATTGCTGATGCAATGGCTGAAGCATCTAAAAAACTTGGGATCAAATTGTGCTGGGGGGCTGCATGGGCCGTTCCAGAGCATCCCTATCCTTACAATTGTGGTGATTGGGATGGTGACATGAAATCATGTTGGAAAGCATACCATGACCTTCGACGTTCTCAAGGGCGCAGAGGTTTTAACGATATGCCTCATTTTGAATTGATGGACTAAAAAATTTCTGATAGAAAAGTTGTGTTGGGTGGTGTTCTTTCGGTGTCCTGTTTCTTGCTCTCACTTGAAACATTGAATTTACCACCCACACGATTGTTTCACGTGAAACATTATTTGTAATCAGTTGGCTTAACTAACCTGACATTTTTTCGTGGTAGCCTGTATCGGGTCATCATGTTAATGACCTTTTCAAAAGTAGTATTAAGAACATCAGCTATCTGCATTGGCTCTAAGCCATACTTCAGCATCTTGTTTATCATCATACCACGCGGGGAAACTGATATTAGGGGTTTTCTCATTGGCTCCTTTTGTTTAGGTTCTGCCATCCCCAATGCTCTGCGTCGCTCTATCTCTTTTTTAGCTTTATTTTTTTTATCTTGCAGTTTCATTAGCATCGACAATTCTTGTTCAGTTGGAGTTCTCCCAAATGTCTGCTTAAAATTGTCAAACGAAATGTCTACATCAATTACATTTACCATCAGATATTGTGTCCTTTCTTCCTGAGTGATGCCGTGTATCGTGTTAGCTCCAATCGTGCATAATGATATTCTGAGTTAACTGTTGGACGGGCATCGTTACGAAACCGTTCTTCCGACAATCGATCAACTTGCTGACGCAAATATTTTAACGTCTGTTGTTGCTCTGGATTTAACCCCATCATCAGAAGTAACCCCAGCTAACGCCAAGTATCCAGATAATAACCATCATCAACACCAAAGCTGCAATGGTCCATTCTTCCCAATCAATCTTCATGGACTTTGGTCCTTATACCTCTGTCATCATAAGTGTTATTCTCATCCTTATAATAAACTTGCCCCGTGTTATCGTTCGAAATTCTTTCTGTTATGTGAAACAAATCTAACACAGATTTTGTTGAAACTGGAGAAATTTTATATTCTATCCAAATACGGAACAATCTATCCAGCCCACGTTCTGGACCACCAGCACAGTCAGCAACAATGCTAAACTTCTGAATGCGTGGCCCACCCCAGCTTGATAAAAACGTAAGCTGATATTCGATAGGAATGTATCCACGCTTATGGAGTTCCTTCCTAGCTTTATTCATGACTTCGATTTCGACATCAGTGATGCTTCTTTTCTCAAAGCTATCGTAAAAAGTATATTTTTTTTCACCCATTTTTAGATCCCTTTCTCAACAGGTATGTTGTAACGTCTACCGTATTCTAATTTGGTAGTCTGACATTTGCCTTCGAATAAACGCTCCAGTAGTTCTGCGTTTTCTTCTGGCGTATTGTAAATGCAATTGGCATCCATTGCCCCCGTGATAACCTGATGATCATAATCAGTCATGCTGGTGTCACAGCGGCATACCTCATGCATTCGATGTTCAGGACCAAAGTGTTCAGTCCTGAAGGTGTGTGTGATCCGCTTAGTGTCGCGGCATATGGGACAAGCGTAACTCATTTGCTTATCCAGTATTCCATCATCAAGCATTCCTTGTGAGGGAGTTGCTTGGGTGGTGTGAACTGCATGTACTTATTCATGCGTACCATTATTTTAGTCATAGGCACACGCCTACTTTCGATGATCCAACCATCCTTGCGGATCTTGGTTAGTTCAGCGGCTGGGTTGCAAACCCCAAACATTGACATCATTTCCAAAAGGGAAACCACGTTACCCTCAAGCATGAAATCCAACATTGCGTCAGCGGAAAAAGTTGCCAATTGAAAATCCTTTCTGGGGGCCGAAGCCCCCGATTAATTACTTGATGTTGATTAAAGTTCTGGCGTGTAGGCACTGAATGTTATAACCGCCAGCTAAGATTGTTCTGATATGTACCTTGTGACCAGCTACATCGAAGAAACCTTCCAAGCCATTTGAGTATTCAACCAATTCAAACTCTGGGATTTCAGTAACTTCTTTTTTCTTCAATGCGTTTGTGATCTGTGCATTACGTCGGTCAATTTTACCTTGAACATTTTTGTAAGCCATATCTAAGCTGTCTTGCATTGAACGATGTTTAATTATGTTCATCATTGCTTGTGAGCCAAAATAGCTTAGTTCCCAATCCCAAAGTCTTGCATACTGCGCTCTAGGATGTAGTTCTCCTTTAGAAACTTTTTCTCTAAGCTCTGCACTTTTCTCATCGTACAATCTTGCATAATTTTCTTTTTTATCCTTAACGAACTCAACAGCAGAAACGTGCATTTTTTCATCTAGTTCTGCGAACGCTTTATTAATTTGATCTAACATTTTAGGTTCCTTTCTCTTTAACCTATAATACATATAGTATCTTTTATCAGACATTCAAGCTTTTGCAAGAAAAAAGTTTAGGGGCCATTACAGCCCCCAGTTATCCGCGCATATTGGACCGATCCCACGTGCGATGCTTTCAGGATCTGTGAGTGTACGTCCACAGCATGAACATACGCCTGTCTCACGCCCGTAAGCTACCGCTGTGGCTGTAGGGTCAGAAGCAAGCCCTTGTAGTGCCTCAGTGACGCTGTCAGGGGCTGTACGCATCTTATGGAACTGACCATTAAGTACCTTCCCGTAATACTCACTCTCAAAGCTAGATCCAGCTTTCACATATATCGCACCAGCATTTTTGCTGTGAGCTTTGGCTTGTGACAAAACCATGCCAGCTAATCGAAGCTTTGGTGATTTGATACCTGACTTATTAGCTGTTTCGAAAAGATCCTTTACGCGGGAAAGATCTACTTCTGGCTTGGGTGCAGCATCCCGTGCAGCTTCCCGTGCAGCTTGGGCGTCTACAATTTTGTGAGCCAATGCGACTTGCTTCTCAGTCAATGAACCGTAAGCGTTAAGGTTTGATAGAAGTGACTGTGCAATGTTATGCCACTGCATACGTGTGAGGGCTTCGACTAGCTCCTGATGACCCGCATTGAATGCCTCACGTTCAGCTTGCTTCAGATCAGCTTTACGCTTTGCAGCTTGCTGACGCTTCTTCAATCGATCTGCGTAGCTGCTATAGAAGTAACCTTTACCGTTACAAGCAAAGCATTTCTTTTTGCCATCACGGTTAACGCCACCCTTCCAGTTACCTGTACCAGCACACTGACCGCATGGAAATTTCTCACGGTTGTCTACTTCAGATGTAGGATCATTCAAAGTTTTAATGAAGCTTTCATCCTCTAGATCTGACCAATCGTTTATCATAATTTTTTCCTTTCTCACTAACATATAATACATATAGGTGCTTTCGTGATACATTGCAAGCTTTGTCAAGAAAATTATTTTATTTTTTTTCAGGGGGGGTTACCCCCGCAATTAAGCGGGGATAGTTATTGCTCTATTGTAGCCATGCTCCTTTCTGTATTCGGCTATTGAATTGAGGGCGTCGCAAACTTCCCACCACTCATAACAGCAATGGTATTCAAGAACCCCGATATCAACGAAGTCGATGTTCTCACCATTGGCATCGATGTCATCATAACCCGTGACCCACTTCTGGATCTCACCGCCAAGCCTATCAAGTTCGATGGTGATGTTCATAGCTTTAGCCATGCGCTGGGCTTCACGATAATCAGAAGCTGCTGGACTAGCCGACTTCTTAGGCTTGATGGCTTCAGGTGGCTTGCAGATCTTACCCATGCTGTGAAGCTCATAACAGCCTGATACACGGGCGCGACGCTTGACGCTTTTACTACGGATCGATGTCGGCTCCCCAAGTATCCCGCACACAATGCGACGCCCCTGAACTAACTGGTAATGGTTGCCAGCTATAATCAAGAATACACGTTTAGCTGTGCGTTCCTTTTTAGTGTGTCGAAGCCAAGCGGCTAATGTCGGACCCCGATTGCTACCGCTAAGTTGCAAACCAAAATGTTCCCATTGAGATCTAATCCCGCACATTTCAAGTGCTTCTTTGACTTCGTAAGTATACGAACCCTTGACTGATCTGCGTCCACCAACGTGACGGATCAACCGTGCAGCTTCGCCTGTATTGATACCAGTGATGGCACTGATTACTGACGGGCCACAGTATCGGTTCTTATCGCCTTTTACGTGAAGCACTGGTTTGATGTTTAAGTTTTTCATGAGCAAATCCTTTCTCTAATTTGCTGGGTGGGTGGGGGCCGTAGCCCCCTGTTGATTAAAATGTTTCGCCTGTAAAGATGTTGGTGATCTCTACTCCGTCACCGAAAGCTGCCCTTGCCATTGCTCTTTCTTCAGCAATTTGTTCTGGCGTTCTATTAGCCATAGCTTCTTTATATTCTTGGATAGCCCGTTTATCATCGAAGCTTTTTTTCATAAGGCAAAAGCTAACGAAACCATTGCCCTCTATTAATCCAAGTTCTTGCCAATCAGTAAGCATATCCTCAAAAGGTACTCTGCCATTAGACTTCCAAGCAACAGCACCGTCCTCACGAAAATATGTTTTAGAAAATTTTTCTCTTAACTCATCTGGTGTTTGTCCAGTGTAAGTTGCGTATTGACCCCATCTTCTCATTTTAAAAATTCCTTTCTGTTTCCTATAATATACATATAGGTACTTTTATCAGACATTCAAGTATTACATAGAACTTTTTTTAAAAAATTTAATCCTTCAGCAATCCACTGATCATATGACAGATGATTTAACCTGTAGACGTAGACACTGTGATCTTGGTAAACCATTTCATCCCCTTCCTTGCCGTTGTCGTAAGTGAAGTAGAAATAACCGTCCCCCCTGTACAATTGTAGGTGAGGGTTACCGATGGCCCCGATGATTTGAGCGCGGGTCATTGACCCACACCCCTCTGTGCTTTTAGTCCAAGCTTTAGCATTTCGATTGCTTTAGCTTTTTCGCCCATGACCAGCTTATCCAATGCCCATGACACCCAGCTTGCTGACAGCTTGTTAAGCTTTTCATGTGATGGCTCATATGGACCCGCTGGTGCGTCAGGGTCATAAGGTGCAACCACGACACTTTCCACGGGCTGGTCATAACCACCACCCACTTGATTAGCATTCAGCCAGTTGATGAGATCCTGTTTGGATGTAGGCACATCAACTTCAACCCAGTTTCTGGGTGAACCTTTACGGGCTTCAGCTTGTGTCCCAAACCATGCCCCAGATTTATTAGTATATAATCTCATGTGAGATCTCCTTTCTGGGGGGACACGCCCCCCTGTTGAACAGTGCTAAGACCAAGTATTCACACCGTTGATTTCATATTCGTAGCTTGAGTTATTGGCTCCACAGCGTCGTACTGGCAACTCATCGATTGCTTTTTCGATTTCATCGACTGTATCGAAAACCGCTACACCAAAATCGTAGTCCACCCAAAACTTTGTGGATGTAATCAGAAAGTCATTCTCCTGATCAAATTTTACAACCCAACCAGAGGTCATTGCCACGTTACCAGAGGCACGGTCAGTAGTGATCTCAGTCACTTTGATTGCATATTTGTTTGCCATTGTTAGGCTCCTTTCTGGGGGGACTAGCCCCCCTGTTGAGTTTCCAATACGACTTCAGCAGCTTTCTTACTGAGGTCCACTTCTTTAGCAGTCATTCCTGAAGCTATCTGTTGTGCCATCCTTTCCGCTTCTTTTGACTGTTCGTCTGTTGGTGCTGTTACAGCTAAAACAAGAGCCACTGTTAATGCATCCCCGTTATTTTCGATTACAAGCTGTTCCATAAAAATCCCTTTTTGTTTCTTATAATATACATATAATCATTTTTGTGAGACATACAAGGGGGGGATAGAAAAAAAATTGTAAATAATTAAAAAAAATGTAACGACTGAGTGCAGTTTTTACACAAATCTAAGGAGATCGTGTGATCGAACTAACAAAAGTAGAGATCGAACTGTCGGGTCAGCCTGTTGGTAAAGGGCGTCCACGGTTCACTAAAACGGGCCATGCGTACACCCCGCATAAAACAAAAGAATATGAGCGAAGGTTACACGCGGCTGCTTGGGGGCAGATGGTCAAACAGAATGTTGATCAAACAGAACGTCCCGTGGTTCTGGAGATTGTAGCATTCATGGAGATCCCCAAATCGTGGCCCAAAGTAAAAAGATTAGAAGCTGAATATGGGGCTATTTCTCACACATCTACCCCTGACTTAGATAATATCGTCAAATGCGTTGCAGACGGGCTTATACACACCGTCTATGCGGATGATAAACAAATTGTGTCCATCAAGGCACAGAAACGTTTCTGCCACCCAGAGCGCGGTCCAGCCCTCTACGTGTCGGTTTCTTGGACGGATGAAGTCAAAGAATAGGAATAGTCGGGTCCGTAAGCTTCACGCCATTTCAAAGGACTTTTGTGTATCGCCAGTTTAGATTTGTCGGTTCCCCAAAGCTGTTGGTGGTGGTCATCACATAGCGGAATAGCAAGTCGGTCTGAAACTTTTCTGGATGAGAACCTGTCGTGTATCGGGTGATGCGCTGTAGTTGGGGATCGTTGAACCATCCCAAACCGTTTGCAAACGCAACATGGTAATTCACGGATTTTCTGTAGGAATTTTTCATCCTTTTTGTCCTTTGATTTTTTTAATCCAAGCGGTGGCTTGTTGCTCAAATTACTCACGGATCGTACTTATCAATTTTGTTTGGATCGTGCATGATCTCAGCTTCCAGATCAATAGCAAGCAGTTTAAATTCTTTTACGGGGTAGTAGAAAACAATCTCCCTATCACTTTCTGGGTTGCGCCTGTTCTTACTTATCGGGCTAACCCTGATGTCCCTATGTGCGATTATATCTTCGATGTTGGCGTATCGAACTTGATCCAGCCAGTTGACTACAAACAAGCACGGCAAATTTAAAACAGGATACAGCGTCTGCCAGTTTTGAATTTTGGTGTAACTAATCATGGCATCAGGGAAACTATTGGAGTAGCAATTCAATCGACGGATTTCTACTAGGGCTGTGGGTCTACCGTCCCGATGTAGGAACCCATCGAAGCTGGCTTTCTTTTCCAGAGATCTCACGCTTTCACATTTCCATTTTTTCTCTAAAAATTTGAGAACACGTTCTTCATGTTCTTGATCACTCTTATTCACGTAAAGGGTCATATCCAATTCCTTCTGCAAGTTTCTGCATGGCAAGCTCAAAGTATTTCGTAAATTCTTGTTGGGTCATTTTATCGAAGCGGATACTGTCAGGGATGTTGACTAGCTCCCCGTTCAGTCCAGACAACTTGATACGCACGTAGCCACAAGCAATCTTTAATTCATCGTGTAGGTGATGCTCTGTAGGCCACTTCCCTGTATCACGGGCCACATTTCGAAGCGTGGACCAATACAAATTATGGTGGGGGTTGGATCTCTTTCCCGCTGCTTTTAAATTAAACAGTTGACCTTCGGGAAAATCTTCCATGCGTTCTGCGTCGTATTTTGTGACGGGCTGTAGTCGCCCATCACTTAGTTCCATTTGCAAATTGATAGCCATCAAAAGGGTATCTCATCGTCCATGTCTTGGGACGTTGTATTCTCATGCTGTGGCGGGGGTGTAGCATCCCTAGAATAATCGACTTCGATAGCTTCTTTGTTTTCGTATCGCATACGCTCCTGTTCAGCTACCCGTGCGGCTGCTTCAGGCACAGTCATTTCTTCTTTAACGATACTACCCAAAAGGGTGACAGAATTAGCGCGAACTTTCAAATAAGTTTTACCGTTATATTCTTCCGCTTCGAAGTCTCCAACGACACACACTGATGTTCCCTTTTTCATCCATTGTGCCAGCCCCGTGCGATTGTAAGTGCAATCAAAAAACATCACTCCTTTTTGTTTTGTTTTTCGATCATACGTTTCAACCGCGACAGAAAAGGTAATAAACTCCCTTCCTTCGTGCGATTGAACTTCACAGTCTCTGCCTGTACGCCCTGCAATTGTAATAGCTTTCATAACATTAGCTCCGTTTTTTTGGTTAAGTAGGCTTCGTTGATGCGCTCACGTAACGCTGGGGTTAGTTCATCAGCCCTTGTGAACCACCGTTGAAATTTTCTGTCGTTTTCTGCAAACTTAGTTGCATCGACAGTATCGTCGTGAAAAAACTCAAGCCACATTTCAGCTTTCTCTTCGTGGCTCATGTTTAGGTTTGGGTTGTGGGTCTGAGCTTCCTGTTCAGTCAGTTGACCTTCGGGTAACTCTTCGCCCGCGTAGATGTAGTGACCCATCCCGTGCATTGCGATAGCTTTAGTCAGGCAACGCATTCGGGTGTCACTTACTTCTCTGGATGTCGGGTTAACTTTGGCGTCGTTCTTGAAGTCCATTACAGGTAGCCACATCATGTGGGTCTGATCCTCAATGGTGACGCTTACTCTGGTTTCGACAGTATTGTCAGGAAAGAATATATCGTCGTGTATTTCATATGATGCAGTTGGATACCGCTTTTTAACTTCGGCCCAAGCCCAAGCCCACGACAAATATGACAGACCATATTCTCTACCAGTTTTTTTGTTTTTGAAATATTTCTTTTCGACACGTTCAGAAACATTTATTTTAGACAGTGTCTCCCACACTGATGTTTTCTTACTAACCATTACGCAATCTCCTTTCCAGATTTTTTCTCTTTGTGCTTATTAAAGAAATGCATATCTGCATCCTGATCCTTATTATGATTTTCCATAGCATTAACGATTGCGTTATGGATCGAATGACTGTCCAAAGGCATGATATTCCTTTCAGTCATTACATTAAAAAGGGCAGTCCTTATTACTAACTGCATCTTTAGATTAAATTTATTATTCAACTTTCTCACTCCTTATACTTGATGTCTCTTGCATATATATTATTTGTATCTTATATACAACCCTAACAGCAAAAAAAATTAAAGGAGATATTATGCTTAATGCTGGAATGATGTACAATTTAAGGTATGTGCGAAACGCCATACAGGATAGGCAAGCATCGAAGGTATGTGATGCCACGGGATTATCCCGACATACTTTCTATCGCGTCCGTGACAACACGGGGAACGTCAGTTATGATACTGTAAAGGCTTTATCAGATTATTTGATGCAAGCGGATACTGGTGAATAGTAAAACCCCCAGCGTGAACTGGGGGCTTGAGAGATAAAAGAATTGAGAACAATGTAAGGAGTATTCTCATGTCCCATTATATGACAGCTTTAGCCATGAAACAACAGGGATTAAAGCCAGCCACTAAAATTGTTTTATATTGGCTTGCAGATCATCACAATGGCGAAACGAATAAATGCTTCCCCAGCCTGACTAGATTGGCTGAGTGTTGCGAAATGGATAAGACTACAGTTATCCGACACATAGATTTTTTGATGGTCCACGGCTACGTCAGGAAGAAAAAGGAAGTAAGAAAAGACGGGGGCTATACCTCAAATTCTTACATTTTAAATTTAGCTGAACCCAAGTCGCAAAATACAACTAGCCCTAGTGGTAAAATGCAACCACCCCTAGTTGCAAAACACGACACTAACCAAGGAAGTAGTAACCTTGGAAGTAATGAAGTAGTATTTGTAAGATCGATTGATGAAGTTATAGATTTTTTCAAAGAGTTCTGGAGCCTCTATCCTAGAAAGATAGGCAAGGCCCAAGCTGAAAAAGTTTTTGCTAAAGCACTGACAAAAATAGAGGGTGGTGAACTAATCCAAAAAGTAGAATTGTTTTCTGAGGTATGCAAAGGTAAGGATCAAAAGTTTATTCCACACGCTGCCACATGGCTAAACCAAGAACGATGGAATGATGAGATCGAAGTGCCAAAAGAAAACTTGCAACATCAGGTTTTAAATGATTTGATCAAAGACAGGGAAGGAATGAGAAATGTCTAGGAATGAAGAACTAAAGCAATTGATGCTAAAGATGTTGGGGCGTTTAAATGCTCCACGGGCTGTCTCAGGCAACCCAGAAGCGATGAAAGAGGAAGCTGAGTACCTTTGTGGTGCGATAATTAAACTAGCACCCACACGCGGCTACGTTGATTGGTGGGAAGATTTTAGTGACGCGGTATTTGATAACTTGGAGACAAGAAGCTGGCCCACTAAAAAAGATTTAAGCACAGCGGCTAAAAAGATTGCACCTAAACGTCCAGAGTTCAAAGATCTTACAGGTGACAAAAGCTACCAGCCAGATCCACTTAAAATAAACGCGGCTAGGATTAAAGCTGGACAACCAGTGTGTCAAAGTTATATCGTCGGATCACAATCTGATCTCCTTTTGCGAAAGGGGCTGGTCGATGAATACGATCTTGATCCATATCGTGAGGCCATGCTGCATAGAAATGATGGTTAGATTGTGATACTGTTTGACAGGGTAGTGTGTCTACCTCCCTGTCACATTGCTCAACAACTTGCCCCTCTAGCGTTCCTTTCTCATTCCAGCTAGGGGGGTTTTTTTATTGTGGTGATTAGTATATATTCTACTACATATAGACGCACCCACAACGGACGGTACTATGAGAACAGAAAAAGAACAAAGCACTAAAATAGTGAAAAATAGTGGAAAACCACCAGCGGCTGGTAAGGGCAGACCAAAGGGGGCCACTAACAAAAATAGTAGATTGTTAAAGGATGCAATTCTAGAGGCAGCTACAAGGGCGGGCGATAAGTTTGGTAAAGAAGGATTAGTATCTTATCTTGAAGAGCAAGCCAAAGAAAACCCCAGCGCATATTTAAGTTTAATGGGTAAGGTTTTACCACTTCAGGTCAAAGCAGATCTAGAGGGTGAGCTACAGCACGTGGTGAGGGTCCAATGGCGAAAGACCAAGAAATAGTCTACCACGACATCGAACTGGATTATGAACCCCGTAAGCTAATGGATGCATTCCATGATCGAACTGAAAGGTTTGCAATCATCGTGGCGCATAGACGGTTCGGTAAGACTGTGGCTGTGATCAATGATCTAATCAAAGAATGTTTAGAGCTTGATCGTGAGAACGTCAGGGTCGGATACATAGCTCCATATTTAAGCCAAGCCAAAGCTGTAGCTTGGGACTACGTGCTTCAATACACGCGGGACATTCCAAACATCAAAATAAATCACAGCGAATTAAGAATAGATTTTGATAACGGTTCACGATTTAGATTGTTCGGAGGCGATAACTATAATGCAATTCGTGGTCTGTACTTTGATTATGTTTGCATCGATGAGTACGCTGACTTTCCAGCATCGGCTTATCCTAATGTTATCAGACCAGCCACAGTAGATCGTAAGGGTAAGATCTGCATCATCGGAACGCCAAAGGGTAAGAATGAGTTCTGGGAAATGTGGCAACACGCCAAGTCAGATCCAACGTGGTTCAGCGCAATGTTCAAAGCATCCGAAACAAATATCTTGGACCCCGAAGAATTAGCCGACGCAAAAGAAACAATGGGTGAGAACAGATACCTTCAGGAATTTGAGTGTTCCTTCGAAGCAGCTATTGAGGGAGCTTATTACGGGGTTGAAATGAAACAGGCAACGGATGACGGTAGAATAACCAGTGTTCCATACGATCCAAGTATGTCAGTGATAACAAGTTGGGATTTAGGAATTTCCGATAGTACAGCGATATGGTTTTGCCAGTTTCACGGGGCTGGGGAAGTACGTGTGATTGATTACTATGAAAACAGTGGAGTAGGTTTAGATCATTATGCAAAGATCTTAGCTGACAAAGATTATTACTATGAACAGCACATTCTACCGCACGACGCCAGAGTAAGAGAATTAGGTACAGGTAAAAGCCGACTTGAAACACTTGATGCGCTAGGAATTAAAAACGTGACAATAGCTCCAAAGTTGCAAATTGAGGATGGCATTCAAGCAGCTAGATCCATGTTGGCGCGATGTTGGTTTGATGAAAAAAATTGCGGGCGTGGCATTGAAACTCTAAGGCAATACAGGCGGGACTTCGATGAAAAAAATAAATCGTGGAGAGCTAGACCGTTGCATGATTGGACTTCACATGGTGCTGATAGCTGGCGTTACATGGCTATCGGGTACAATCCACTCCCAGAATATAGAGAGCCGTTAAGAAGGAATTTGCGCGGCATAGCTTAGTGTGTTAAGCTGACATCAAAAAGAAAAGGAGTTAACAATGCATTACGGTAAAGGTAAGAAAAAGGGCGGGAAGAAAAAGTAATGGCCTCTTACATCAAAGACGGTCAAGTCGTCAAAATGACTGAAGAAGAAGAAGCTGACTTTAACGAACGATTTAATCGTGGCCGTAATGTTGGAGCGCAAGCACAGCCAGTAGCCAGAAGCGGGGGCGGTGGTAAAGGTGGGCGTCCTGATATTAATCCCAATACAAATGAGGGGGCTGAAGCTTTGGCAATGGCTCAATCACAATTTAATAATGACGGTAGTTATGGGTACTACAACAACGAAGGTCGTTATGTTGGTTTTCTTGAAGATGCTTTTAATGGTGGTGGTATGAATACAACCGACACCTTCTTTGCTGGCGGGCCACTATCAAATGTTCTAAACGTTGCTAAAGTTCGTCCTATGGGTATGGCTAGGGAAACAAATGAACAAGGTCAGTTTATAGTAGATCGTGCTAATATCGGCTATCGTGATGCTACAGATATGAGTGATGGCGGTGGTCCACAATTCTCTGGCGGTCCTAAGATGGGTGGTGGTACTGTCAGTGCTATGGCTAACCTTATTGATTTCTTAGGTGGTGTCGATCAAGGTGAGCGCAAGCGATATAAGCGTGTGGGTCTAATGAAGTAATGGCAAGAACTAGGGCTGAAAAAATTGCGGCTGCAAAAAAGCGGCACGGATTTAAAAAGATTAATACTCCAAGAAGGGGTGGCCCTAAAAAGTTCGAAGTGTTAGCAGTCGAAGGTAACACAGTCAAAAAGGTTAATTTCGGTGATCCAAACATGAGCATCAAAAAGGACCAGCCCAAGGCTAAAAAAGCTTATTGTGCTAGGAGCGGTGGCATAAAAGGAAAGAACAGCAAGCTCTCAGCAAACTACTGGTCACGTAAAGCATGGAATTGTAGAGCATGAACTTCTTAGAATTTTTAACATTGCCAGCCAGAGAACGTCGGGAAGAACTGGGTAACTTTGCTGGCAGTATGTTTGAAACAGTTTTTGGAACCCCAGAAGAACGTGAAGCGACTAGACAAAAACTCAGGCAACCCCCTTCAGGTGGCTATACTGATATTTACCAAAATAGTTTCTTAGCAAGAAATAGAAATCAAACTCCATTTTCTGTGCAATTTTTAAAAGACTACGGTGACTTTATGCCAGTAATTGGTGACTTTGCTGGTGTGGCTGACGTTGCTCAAGAGCTTACAAGTGAAGAACCCAACTATCCATTAGCTGGTGCGTTGGGTTTAGCTACAGCGGTTGGTGCTGTGCCGTATGCTGGTGACTTGGCTGCAAGAGGAATTTCTTCAGGTGCTAGATCACTGTTTGATGTTGCTAGTCGTATTGAGGTAGATCCCAGCACAGTAGGAATGAACTTAGGTAATGTTAGGATAAAACCAAAAACAGAAACCCGTGAGGGTGAAAAGATATTCCAAGCATTACAAGGTCAGCCTACAGCCCCAGAATTTATGGGAAGTGAACCATTAGCTCCAATGTCCAACGTGACTAATGTTAAAAGTCAAAAAAACATAGCTTTGCAAAACCATGAAAGCATAATTAGGGGTACAGGTGAGTTAAAAAAACCAACGCAAATAGATATTGATCAGCTTGAAGGGTCAACACTCTTAGCAATTGTTGGTGACAATACGGGACGCCATAATGTTTTGTCGGTAGGCGGTGAGGTTTTCGATACCCCAGTAGAAAGCCTAGCTGGTTTTCAATACATCGATGTGGACAATCCATTGCACGGTTATGCTGGGGCTAGACCAGCCACAAGTGCAAAGCTAAATGAAGCACAAAAGATAGCAGAAGCTGGTGGAGATCCTGTCTATATTTCGTTTCTGATGGGTGAAAAGTCTGGTGATTTTGC
>Ga0208277_1000210_pt1 | contig 35372 bp, 33 predicted proteins | sample ETNtaG_5_FD_185782 | JGI IMG/M metagenome (GOLD analysis project Ga0208277, IMG submission 185782) | Marine microbial and viral communities from oxygen minimum zone, Eastern Pacific Ocean - ETNP201406SV205 (SPAdes) (version 2) | ecosystem: Environmental > Aquatic > Marine > Oceanic ...
ATGCTAGATCTTCAAGTTGGCTAATAGGGTCTTGTGGTTCAATTTCAATATCAACCAATTTTTGTGCAAGATTAAAATTGTAAACTCCTACATCGTTAGAGGTATTGGTATCGGAGTCTATGAATCTGTAAACTATTGTGAATTCTCCTTCGTCTCCATCAGAACTGTACATTGTTGTGAATGTGTAAGACAATTTGCTTCCGATTTGCAGTGGTTCAATCGAACCTATTCCGTATTCTTCTCTGTCATTGTAGCAAGAGTTTGCGTCCTTTGCTCCTTCACAAACAAACCATTCAATCGAGCGTGATTGGCTATTAAAGAAGAATCCTGTGTTAGTCACTTCAACCTCTAATGAAATCGGGTCCCATGCAGAAATATAGTCGCCAGGTTTAGGTGAGATTGATGCAGTTATTTCGTAATCACCACTAACTGTAGCAGCAGCAGTAGGGACTAACATGACTCCTGCTAAAGAGGAAATCATCAGTAATGCTGCTAAGCCAATACTCTTCCTCGAAGAACCATTGCCAGATACAGCATGCGCGCTGGACATCATGTTGCCCTACCATCCGCCCCTCAAATATCAATCGGTGACTAAAGTCGAAAAGCACAGTATTGTAGAGTTTGTTGGTTTAACGGGCGACACACTATTGACTCTTGAATGCACCCGGGTAAATATGCAAGGGGTTGGACGCTCTCGCAAATCTTCCGAATCAACGGATGAGGCGGTAGTTGCGGTCGTAGAATTTCTCTCTGCTTTCACACTATTTTTGATGATTCTGACAGCTTTCATGTCATTAGCACAGTTAGAATTGGGTAGCAATGACCCATATACTGATCTTGTAGACCGTTCGGCAGTTGATGGCCTAGATAGGTTGACTAATGGCAAGGGATGGTTTGTACCCTATGTTGATGGAGTTAGAGACCAAGCTAATGCCTCTGAGGATTGGCATCAAATTCCGGTGACCAAACTCTATGATGGAGTATTGCAACCTGGCATAATTAAAGATGGTCTACTTGATACAAATCGTATCGCAGCATTGCCCAATGTCAGTATCGAAGCGATGACAAACGGGCTTGGTTTAGCGGATAACTTACAAGTTAGATTGCTGATTCAGGTCCAATCCTCATCCGAGGATTCAAGAATAGGTTTGGTATTATTCGATGGCGGTTCCGATCGTTCTACTGCAAGCACTTCTTCAGTTGCAAGTCGAACCTTCATCAGCGGAGAAGATGTTATTTCAGTAAGCTTAGAAGTACACGATGGCGGGAAGGCTCCCAAGTTATTGAGGATTACAGAATTCTCTCCAAGACCGGCAGACGGAGGGCCCGAGTGGATTGAAGTCGAAAATCAAAACGGCTTTGCTTTATCCTTAAGGGGATGGTCTTTCGAACGCAGTGGAACTGGAGGAACCTCGGATTATCTGTACAAGGATGGAGTAATTCCAGGGGGCGGCATTGCATTGTTTAGCGGCGATCCGACAAGTCAAGAGATTGGCAATTCGAGTATAGTGTATGACTTAGGTAATACTGGCTTCCTAGGCGTCGGTTCAGTTGATGGTTTGGATGATAGTTCTGGGCGGCTGCGCATGCTTTTCGCTGAAGAAGACGAAGGCGAAGGTCTCCAAGTATGCAGAGTACAATGGGGCCCATCGACTGGAATTTTCTCCAATAATACGATGGTATGGAATGGAGGCCCTCCTTCTAAAGACTCATCGTGGGATGTTTCACAAACTCCAACTCCGGGCGAAGTTTGAGTAATTTTGGCGTATCGTTCATTTAGTGCGATGTTTTGGCTTGGGTGTTACCCATGCAGCCTGCGACAGTATACAGCCGTGACCGTTGCATCACAGGTATCCACGGAATGGATGAAATCCTAAGAGGCGGAATACCCTACGGGTCTACCGTTCTGGCTGCTGGAACTTGTGGTTCAGGAAAGACGACTTTGGCCATGGAATTCCTAGTCAGAGGGGCTCTTGCCGGAGAGGCATGCGCTCACTTCACAGCTACAGAACCTAGTGTTAAATTACTTGAGAACATTCGTCAATATGCTTTCTTTGACATGAATATGATTGACAGCGGGCTGATAAACGTGTTTGACATGGATGTTCTATATTCTTGGTTAGGATTGGATAAGGCATCTTTCGACTTGGATGATGTTCACGCTTTAATCAAGGCCATAGTTGATATCGTAAATACAATCGGTGTTACTAGATTGGTTATTGACTCCGTTACTACTCTTTGTTACAAGATTAAGAGCGAGCAATTAATTCGAGATTTCCTGTTTACATTAGGTAAGAAGTTAGCAACATTAGGCTGTACAACAATTCTAATCTCTGAAATCACCTCGGCAACTGAAAATGCACATTGGTCTTCTTTCGGAGTAGAAGAGGCAATTGCTGATGGAATCATTGTGATGGGCGATGTTGAGAGAATGGGTCACCTTCTGAGATTCCTACAAGTTGTGAAAATGAGAGGTACTGCCCATAGTAGGGCAAAACATGCGATTGAATTAACCCCTCTTGGAGTTATGCTTACTCCAATGTTAAAATGGGGAGCTGTTAGCGACAAAACTGGCAAATGGGGGTCATGATTATGTTTGAATTAGATCAGAGAATCGCAGAGCAACTTACCGAAGTAAGTCTAAACTCTTCAGTTCAGGTTCGATGTGGAAACTCTAACGCTTTTATGGTGACTGCATCTACTATGATTCCGCTGATGCAGATGTTCGAAATGGGTGGAGTATACATCTGTGCAACTAGAGGGGCTGTCGAAATTATCGAGGCATTCGAAGCAATTGGAGTAGACGTCTCACACATTCAATTCGTTGATTTAGTCTCGTCGGGAATATTGGGTGGCACTGATGTCACCTATCCTAATATCACCTTCATAGATAGCCCAATTATGCTCGAAAGTGTATTACTTAGAACATTGTACATTCTTCGGACATCTAACACTGAGAGGAATTTCGTACTCATTGATTCTGTAAATGCACTTGCTATTTACAATGAAGAAAGGATGCTTGCAGAATATTTGCACACATTCATCAATACCTTCAGACAAAGAGAGGTACTTTCAGTTATTCTGAATGTTCCCGACCAAGTTCCTCCAACGGTTCTATCTAATTTGGACCTATATTGTACAGATTTAATCGATCGTGGACAGGTAGTGATTCACTGAGGTTATTATTATGAATAAACAAATGACCTTTGATTCAGACGATGAAGAATTCTTCGGAAGTGTTGGTAGTTTCGGTGTTCCGAAGTTTGACAATGCGATGTATGGTGGAGTCCCGAGAGGATTTCTAGTTGTAGGATTTACAGATATTGGGGCAGGATCTGAATTGTTCGCAAAGCAATTCACATCTCCGGCAGAAGAACCAGATAATACGATTCTAATATCAACCAACGAGAGCCAACTGGAAATAGCACGTGTCTTCAACAAATATGGTTGGCCAACAGACATTTCGGTTCGTACCTTGGGCGAAGAATTCAATGCTAGAGTATTGGAAAAAGAGCTACTTGCTAGTCGTTATAGATTAGAAGGGTTCAAACTTCCCGATATTCAGAGGCTATCTCAAACACGGTTCGTAGATGATAATACTCAGGATTTCTTAACCGAGATGACTAATGAAATTATGGCCATGGGTCCATACTTTAGAGCCGTTGTCGATTCTCTTGATTTCTTCATGCAAAGAGAGGATCCAAGTCGTGTTGTTGCGATGCTTCGGATGATGCAGGCTCATACTCAATTGAACAGAGGTATACTTTTCGTTACAGTTTCAAATGATACTATTACTCCTGCAATAAAGCAAGAAATGGCTGCAATTTCCGACATGGTTTGTGATTTCAAGGTTAGGACAATTGGTTCCGATTTCGAAACCTCAATGATTGTATCCAAATTCAGAAACGCCCCAGAAAATCTTTCGATCATGGTGTACAGAGTTACTCCTGAGGAAGGGATTACTCCAGAAACAGTCGAGCGCATTGCCTGAAATCGTTTCAGTATACGCTGCGTATTGCGTTTGGAAAATACTCCTGTCGCAATCTCAGCATACTAGTTTAACCGCTAGTTAATGATGTTCTCTTCCCCATCACTCAAGTACTAGGTGCATTGACGGCCGGATATGGCACAAGGTACTGTCAAGTGGTTTAACCCAACAAAAGGATTCGGATTTATTGAAATAGAAGGCGAAGAAAAAGACATGTTCGTCCACATCTCCGAAGTAGAAGGAGAAATAACAGACGGCGACACCGTCGAATTTGAAGTCGGCGAAGGTCCAAAAGGACCTAACGCAGTTAATGTCCGCAAGGTCGAGTGAAACTAAACGTTCATTCTCACCTTTGGTGATCCCTACTGTTCTGGCTTCATAGCTTTGAATCTACTAGACATTCCAGGGAATAGCAATCTAGCTTTAACCCCGGTGTAACCTACTTCTCTCATCAATTTCTTGTAATATGAATGAGTTCCGTAGTGAGTGTAGGTTCTGGCCAACCATTTCCATGGATGATTAGGATCTTTTGTGACAATTCTAGCAACCAATTGAACGAAAGTTCCCATGTATATTCGGCCAAATATGCCGTGTAGCCAATTCGCTTTCCCTGCGTCGCATATGACTAACTGACCTCCTGGCTTCAGGACTCTAAATATTTCAGATAGCCCCTTCTTCTTATCTTTGAAATCTCTGAATGAGAATAGACAGAATACTCTGTCGAACGTATTGTCAGGAAGTGGTATTTCTTCAGCAATTGCTTCAACATATTTAGCGGGATTTTCGCCTCTTTCTTCACGAACCAAGTCTAGCCTTTTTTTGCAGACCTTTAACATCTCTGCACTAGGGTCTAGGCATGTTAGTTCCACCCCTTCAATCCCGACGGCGAAAGATCCGGGGCCACATCCCACTTCGAGTACTTTCATACCTTCTTTGGCATGATTTCGGACATGTTTACGCATACCTTTGTCAAAGCCGAGAGTCATAATTTTGTTGACCTTGTCATAAACAGGAATTGTTGCTTCAAGCTGCCTCTCTAATTCAGTCCACGCTTCTTCATCGATGCCAGATGGATCGAAACCTCCGGTGCTAGAGCGGTCGGACATGGTCATTCGGCAATGGTATCGGATTTGACCATTTTGGGGCATTCCAATTGATTCGCTTCAGAATGTTTGAGAATTTGACCAAGAGGGTTATGAACCCGTTATTAGTCGGGCGGGAATAAGGGTGAAATCATGGGTATGGCAAATGTACTTCAGAGCATCAAAGATGCAGAAGATTCAGCAGATGCAAAAATCGCATCCTCGAAGGAAGAAGCTTCTAAGATTGTCGCAGATGCTCGCAAAGAAGCAGCGGATATTATTCAAGGTGCTCAAGACGGTGCAGTCAACTCTACAGTCAAGACTCTTGACTCCGCTCGTAGTAAAGCAGGAAAAGAAGCAGAAAGCGTTCAGGCGGAAGGTGCCAAAGTTGTTGAGGGTGTCCAATCTTCAGCAGTAGATCGCAGAGATGCTGCTGTTCAACTTGTAATCGATTCTCTAATGTCCAACTGAGGTGTTCTGATGCTTAGCGCTGTTGAGATGTCACGCCTAACAATGGCGGGTTCACGTAAAGACCTCGACGAGGCTCTACGTTTGTGTGCAGACTTAGGTAATGTGCACATCACAGCTTATTCAGGAGATACTGACGGTATAGAGATTGGAACTCCGCATCCAGATGCAGACAATGTGTCAGTGATGCTCTCCAAGGTAAGGTCTGCAAACTCTGTACTAAAATGTTCCAACAAAGAGGGCCCAGTGAACTCTAAATCTGTTAAGTCTGCAGTTGTAGGGGAATTCCCAGAAAAGATTGACGCCATTTCAGAAATAATTTCGTTAAAGAGCGATGCAGAGGCAGAGGTTCTTCGCCTTCAAGAGAGAGTTGCAATTCTTACAACAATCGCTCCTCTTAACATACCTCTGGAATTAATGACTGAGATTTCCTCAGTCGATGTTTATCTTGGTGAAACTTCGAAAGCAGGTAAAGCATTCTCTGTATTCGGTGAACTGAAAAACCGTGTTGAGATGCATGTTGCTGACAAAGTAGTAGCGGTTGCTTGCCAAGGCAAAGATGCTGCTGAAGTACAGATGGCAATGGGCGAACTCGGTGCAAACCCAATTCAAATCCCTAGTGGTAAAGGAAAACCTTCGGCATTACTGACCAAGGCACTAAATGACATTTCAAAATCCGAGAAACTAATCTCAGAATCTGGAAGTAAAATGGAGGCATGGGCCCAATCAAATGGGAGAATGCTACTTGCTGTCCAAGAACACCTAGAGCGCGAGAATGAAATCCTAACAGGTCACACACTCTGCGCTACAAGCGCACATGCATACGCTCTGGATGCATGGTTACCTACTGCAGAATCAGATCATGTCAGAAGTGTACTTTCCAAGGTTTCTTCGCATCTTAAGATAGAAGAGTTCGTTGAAGATCATGGGCACCATGACCACGATGATCACCACGAACCAGAATATCCTCCTGTAGAGTACGATACTTTGGCAGTAACTCGCCACGCATCTGCTCTTACAAATCTAGTTGGCAGGCCTAAGTATGGCTCAATCGACCCTACTAGTATGCTAGCATTCACATTCCCAATCTTCTATGGATTAATTCTTGGAGATGCAGGATATGGTCTTGTAATTATGCTACTTGCTTTATTCCTCAAGTCGAAAATGGGTCACGACCCATTGGGTGCTGTAGGTTCTAGAATTCTAATGAACATGGGCATTGCAACATTCATTGTAGGAGTACTAACTGCTGAGGCATTTGGATTCGTGATAGAAGACTGGTCGCCATTTGCTGCCTTCTATGACACATTATACAACGCTACTCATCACTCTCTGACCGGTACTGTATTCGAAGAATGGTTTGGTCTTTCTCACACCTACCTGCCGTTCCATCGTGCAGGAGGCGCACTACAAGACTACATCCTTCTATCAATATACTTGGGATGCGCTCACCTTTTACTAGGATTCATCATTGGATTCATCAACGTATTCAGAGCACACGGACCAGTCGCAGCATTCTTTGAGAAAGGCTCCTGGATACTAATCCAAATCGGAGGATCAGCTCACATTTTGAGATTCTTAACCGATGATTCCTATGGTACGTTCGAAGGATCTATTTGGTCAGCAATGGTAGTTATTGGTGTCATTTGTTTGATTTACGGTCTTGCAGTCTACGAAGGCTTTGGCTGGCTTGGTGGAGTTATCATGGGCCCAATCGAGACATTTGGTTTGTTGGCAAACACTCTATCGTACCTACGAGTTATGGCGGTTGGAGTTGCTGGAGTAAAGATTGCAGAAGTTGGAAATGACATGGGATTCCATGGAATGGCTGATGCGTTGTCTTCTGGTGATTACTTAGTCGCAGTATTCTGTTTACTAATCTGGATGGGAGTCCAGGTTTTCGCACTTGCACTTGGATTGCTTTCACCGAGTATCCACGCAGTCCGTCTACACTTCGTTGAGTGGATGGGCAAGTTCCATGACGGCTCCGGACAGGAGTTCACACCATTGGGTGGCCGTCCTTTACATGTGGAGGGCCACTAATATCACAGTCCCAATTGGACAAAACAGGAGGAAAAAGAATGAAAACACGAAATATGAAGATGAGCCTAAGAGCACTAATCGTCCTCATGGGAATCACACTGCTAGCACAAGGTGTATTAGCAGCTGCTGGTGACTATGATGGATGGGGTCGTTACATGGGATCAGGGATTGCACTTGGACTAGCAGGTCTTGGAGCAGGTATATCTCAGGGAAGCATTGGCAGCGCGGCTGTCGGAATGCTAGCTGAAGATGGTTCGAAGTTCGGACCAGCTTTGATATTTACCGCATTGCCTGAATCTATTGTAATTCTAGGTGCATTACCGCTGTTCCTATGAGCAGTTTGGCTATCTCCGAGAATTTATTCTCGGTGTAAGCCGGAGGTGAAAAAATGACGCTAGAACAACTCGCAAAGGATATTTCCTCTTCAGCAGAAGCGGAAGCCAAGGCCACCATTAAGGCGGCTAAGGATGAAGCGAAGACCATACTAGCTGAGGCTAAAGCCCGTGCAGATTCTATCAAGGGAGATGCATCGGTTAAGGCGGACAAAGAAGCAGACCAAATCGCTCGCGAGTTGGTTGCATCTGCACGTCAGGCCAATCAGAAAGATGTCCTAGTCGCCCGACGCTTCGAGTTAGATGCTACACTAGCATCTGCTCGTGCTAAGTTAGGCGATGCAAGTCTTGCCGGTCGTGCAAGTCTGCTCAAGAATTTGGTCAAGAAGGCCAAATCCATGAGTGATGGAAAAATGGTATTACGCCCAACTGCAATCGATCGATCTGCTCTAGAGGATGCCGCTAAGGGATACTCTATGGGCGATGAAGTCGAAGGCCTGGGTGGCTTCGTGCTAGAAGCTGAGGACAAATCTATCTCTTTTGATATGCGCTTTGACACGCTGTTAGAGTCAGCATGGATAGAGAATAGAGCAGCAGTCAATGAGACCCTATTTGGTTGAATAAAAACAAAGGAGTCGAGTGATATGCAAATCTTCGGAAACAATACCGCTTACGTAGCAGCACGTGCCAAGTCTCGTAAATCGAGTCTAATGGACCGTACTAGACTGCGTCAGCTCATCCAACAATCCCCTGATCAGTTGACCGTCGCAGTGGCGGACAATGGGTATAGGGCTGAGATTGACCTATACGCAGGCCATTTTACTGGCGGCGATTTGGTCGAGGCCGCGCTAACACATAACCTACAAGCAGAATTATCCAATATCATTAATTTGTGCAATGGTAAAGTCCGTAATCTCGTAGAGATTTACACTGGACGCTTCCGTTATCACAATGCGAAGGTAGTACTTCGTGCTGTAACCAATGAAGTTAGTGTCAAAAAGGTCGCTCACTCAATCCTACCAGAGGAAAGTGAGGTCAATACACCATGGCTGAAAATAATCGAAGAATCAAAAACTCTTCGTGATGCAGTCGAGCAAATGCGCCGTCTTCCGTTTGGAAAGGCTCTACTCGCTATTGGTGAGGATGAAGGATTGCAAATGTATGAAGACACACTTGACATGCATTACTTCAAGCACTCTCTGAGCATGCTTCAGGGAGGTGCACCAGATGTACGAATTTTGCGTAATCATCTGGCCGGTGAAATAGATCATCGTAATATTATCAATATACTCGAAGGACAAGCATTTGGTTTGTCTAACGAGGAAATTATGCAGGCGCTCATCTCTGGTGGCCGCCTGATTGCAGAGAGGACTTTCTCAAAAGCCACAGGCAGCAGAGATGGTCTACTCGATGTACTACGCCAGTCGAATAACTTCGACTCTGATGGTTTCCAAGATGCCATCTCTTCCTCTGATGAGGAGAGGACATTGGACCCCGTCATCACCTGGCTGCGCAATCGAGAGAGCGCCCAGATGCAGCGTATGAGCTACCTCCACCCAATCTCAGCCCTACCCGTGATTCATTATGTGTCATCTAAGGTACAGGAGATTGAAGATCTACGTTTCATTGTTCGAGGCCGAATGGCTGGATTGGCAACTGAAGTGCTGGAGGCACACGTACTCTGAGGTGTCATGAATGGAAATTGCAGTAGTAGGCAGTCCCGAGTTCACACTTGGGTTCCAATTGGCCGGTATTAGTACACTGTACAACCCTGTAGGTGAGGAAGATACTTCCAAAGTCTTCAGGGATTTACTCACAACAAAGGGTGTGGGAATCGTGGTGGTCGACTCCGCGGTTCTGTCCGCCTTACCTGAACGTCTCCGTGAGAGAATTTCAGAAAGCGTCACTCCAACAGTTCTAGGAATTGGAACCGAGGAGGACACTACCTTACGAGATACAATTCGTAAGGCGATAGGAGTCGACTTGTGGAAATGATTTCCAAAAAATGGAGGAATAAAAAATGAAGAATGAAGGATTGATTTACCGTATTTCAGGACCAGTGGTTACTGCAATAAATATGAAAGCGGCAATGTACGATGTTGTCCGTGTTGGAACGGAAGGACTAATGGGAGAAGTGATTGAACTACACGGCGACAAGGCTGTTATTCAGGTGTATGAAGATACATCCGGTATCCGCCCCGGTGAAGTCGTTGTGAATACAGGTGAAACTCTTTCAGTTTCACTTGGTCCAGGTTTGTTAACTCAAATCTATGACGGAATTCAGAGACCACTTCCTACTCTTGAGGAAGAAATGGGTGTATTCCTTACTCGTGGTGTAGATGCTGATGCATTTGACCTCGAGAAGGTTTGGACCTTCGAACCACAAGTCTCAGTAGGAGACACAGTTACTGGCGGGCAGGTTGTTGGACATGTCCAAGAGACCGATACTATCGTTCACAAGATAATGGTGGTTCCCGGAAAGGGCGGTGTGGTCAAGTCTATCGAATCTGGCGATTTCAATGTGACACAAACCATCTGTACCTTCGAAGATGGTAGTGAAATGCAGATGATGCAAGAGTGGCCAGTAAGAACTCCTCGCCCAAATAAGCAGAAATACCCTCCAGTGATCCCTCTTGTTACTGGAATGCGTATCCTTGACTTCCTTTTCCCATTGGCAAAAGGTGGCGCTGCAGGGATTCCTGGGCCATTCGGTTCTGGAAAGACTGTAACACAGCAATCTCTAGCAAAGTACTCCGACGCACAACTGGTTGTTTACATCGGTTGTGGAGAGCGTGGTAACGAAATGACAGAAGTATTGGATGAGTTCCCTCATCTAATCGATCCAAACACTGGAAAGCCATTGATGGAAAGAACTGTTATGATTGCTAACACATCAAACATGCCTGTAGCTGCACGTGAAGCATCTGTGTACACAGGAATTACAATTGCAGAGTACTACCGTGACATGGGTTACGATGTTGCTCTTATGGCAGACTCAACCTCTCGATGGGCTGAAGCAATGCGTGAGATTTCCTCTCGTCTTGAAGAAATGCCTGGTGAAGAAGGATACCCTGCTTACCTATCTACTCGTATCGCTGAATTCTATGAGCGCGCAGGAAGAGTTGAGACCCTGAATGGAGAAGATGGTTCAATTACCGTAATCGGTGCTGTATCGCCACCAGGTGGAGATATTTCAGAACCGGTTTCTCAAGGTACACTTCGTATCGTTAAGGTATTCTGGGGCCTAGATGCAGGTCTGGCACGTCAGCGTCACTTCCCTGCAATCAACTGGCTGAATTCTTATTCTCTGTATCCGCAGAGTCTAGATCAGTGGTTCAGAGACAACGTTGCTCCTGACTTCCCTGAAATCAGAATCGAATTATCTGGACTATTGCAGGTAGAATCCGAGTTGCAAGAAATTGTACAACTTGTCGGTTCAGATGCACTTCCAGTTGACCAGCAGTTGACTTTGGAAGTTGCTCGTATGATACGTGAGTACTTCCTTCAACAAAATGGATTCCACGAAGTTGATGCATACTGTGACATCCACTTGCAATACAAGATGGCAAAGGCAATTCTTGCCTTCCAAGAGGCAGCAAAGGCTGCAATGGCATCTGGTGCTCAACTTGGGGACGTAGTAAACGTCCCATCACGTTCAGACTTAATGCGTGGCCGTTTGAACAAAGGATACATCGACACAATCGATGACATGGTCAAGACCATGCTTGCTGAAATTGCCGCTACTGTAGAGGATAACTGAGGGGGATTAATTATGACTGGAAAAGAATATAGAACAATTACAGACGTCAAGGGACCTCTAGTTTTCTTGAATAAGACAGAACCTGTTGCATTTGGTGAAATCGTATCTTTGCGATTATCCAATGGGACAATTAAGAATGGACAAGTACTCGATACATCCGATGATTTAGTCATTGTACAGGTATTCGAAGGAACTGCTAAGATCGATAGAGATTCTGGTGTTACCTTCATGGGAGATGTTTTCAAACTCCCGGTATCAACTGATTTAGTCGGCCGTATTCTTGACGGTGCAGGGCGCCCTCGTGATGGTGGACCAGACATTGTTGCTGAAGAGAATGCAGATATTATTGGAGCTGCTATCAACCCTTACAGTCGCCGTAGCCCACACGATTTCATTCAAACTGGAATCTCCGCTATCGACTGTTGTACTTCTTTAGTTCGTGGACAGAAGTTGCCGATTTTCTCTGCATCTGGTCTGCCGCACAACGATATTGCACTGCAGATTGCTCGTCAAGCAAAGTTGACCGCTTCTGATGAAGAGTTCATCGTAGTATTCTGTGCTATGGGAATTACTGCTGAAGAATACAATTTCTTCCGTGCTGATTTAGAGAGAACAGGTGCACTAGAAAATGCGGTATTATTCGTTAACCTAGCGGATGACCCTGCGGTCGAGCGTATCATTACGCCTCGTCTTGCTCTAACTGCTGCTGAGTACCTTGCATTCGAGAAGGATTACCACGTACTGGTTATCTACACTGACATGACAAACTATTGTGATGCTCTTCGCCAAATTGGTGCAGCTCGTGAAGAAGTACCTGGTCGCCGTGGTTACCCTGGTTACATGTACACTGACCTTGCTATGCTATACGAGCGTGCTGGATTGGTTAAAGGAAAGAAGGGTTCAATCACTCAATTCCCGATTCTGACAATGCCTGGTGACGATATTACTCACCCAATTCCTGATCTATCCGGATATATTACTGAAGGTCAGATTGTTATCTCTCGTGAATTACACCAAGCAGGTATCTACCCGCCAATCAACGTACTTCCTTCACTATCCCGTCTAATGGGTTCATGTATCGGAGAGAAGACTACTCGTGAAGACCACAAGTCTGTTTCTGACCAGATGTATGCAGCATACGCTCAAGGCCGTGAATTACGTGGTCTAGTGGCAATTGTTGGTGAAGATGCATTGAATGAGCGTGATAAGCAACTTCTAGAGTTCTCAGGCGTTTTCGAAGATAAATTCCTAAGGCAGTCTCGTTACGAAGACCGTTCAATCGGAGAAACACTAGATTTGTGTTGGACTTTGATGTCTAGTATTGACACCAAGTATCTTGTACGTCTTGACCAAAAGTGGATCGACAAGTACCATCCAGACAACCGTGAGTGATACACTAAACCAGGAAAAGGGAGCTGAAATTTATGGCACTTGACATAAAACCAACACGCAGTGAACTGATCAAGCTCAAGGGACGTATCAAACAGACCAAGAATGGTTACAAACTTCTCAAGATGAAGCGTGATGGTTTATTTCACGAATTCCGTAAACTACTGGCTGAAATGATTGAAGCCAAGAGAGAACTAACCCACACTTACAGGTTGGCTAAGCAAAGAATCGATCTTGCAAATGCGATAGAAGGTGGCCTCAAGGTCCGCTCTGCAGCAATTGCTAACTCCGCCTCACCTGAGGTTGAAGTCGAACGCAGAAACATCATGGGAGTAGTAGTACCATCGGTTTCAGGAACCAACCTCAAGCAGGCATTTGGCGAAAGAGCGATTGGTTTTACCGGTTCTTCCCCTTATATCGATGAAGCAGCAGACTCTTTTGGCAATCTAATTGAGAGAACAGTCAAGGCTGCAGAAATGGAAGCGACCTTGAAGAGACTTCTTGCAGAAATCGAAGCAACCAAGAGACGTGTAAATGCTCTTGAATTCAAAGTAATTCCCGAATTAGAAGAAGCGAGAGTCTTCATTCAATTGAGACTTGAAGAGATGGAAAGAGAAGAAACATTCCGTCTAAAGCGATTCAAGAACAAGTGATATTGTACCCGATTCATTCATTGAGGTCGGCCTTGCACCCAAGATTGTTGGGAGGTACATTCTATGTCTGATGATGAAGTAATTGCCGTCCACAAAGAATCATGGAGTCACCGTGAACTTATACAAAGAATACTTTCGAGATATTGCTATGTTTTGGAAGATATTGGTGGTCGCTCACCAGCGTATGTTGTTTCTGAAAAAGAAGATGAGGACATGCATGAAGTCCTAGAATCGATTAATAATCATCTCAAACCCTTGGGGTATAATGCAAGATTGTACCCAGATGAACCATGGATTGTACAAGTCATTGCAGACCCAGTCAGACAATGGCCTTCTCCAAGGTTTGTCTTGACAATGTGGATACTATCGCTCCTAACTACTGTTTATGCAGGAGAAAGATGGATGTCTGATGCAAGACCATCTGAAGGGTGGTTTGTTGAAAACACTTCATTAGATGCCTTTATTGGTTACACATTACCTCTTTTCACTGTATTGTTAATGGCTTCATTCCTCCAGAAATGGGTCGCTTCGAAACACGGTGTGAATCTTCCACACCTGTTCCCTATACCGGGGCCTGCAATGATTTGGTGGCCATTTGGAATACTCGGTTTTGCATCTTTACCACGTAGTGATGCTAGATTATGGCCAGATCGTAGTTCATTAGGAAAAACATCGCTTTCATCACCTATATTTATGATAATTTCTGGAATGGGTCTTTGTTTACTTGGGCTAAAATTAACCCCTGATGTAGTTCCACTTTCATCCTCTCCATTAACTATTGAACTGCCATTATTAGTGAATCTAATTGGGATTAGCATGGAGGGTGAAACTCTAATGATTCTCAAAACTGCTTGGGCCCATCCTTTCACTAGAGTAGGATTAACACTGAGTTTCGTTGGATGGGTTTCTCTTCTACCAATACCTACTTTCCCAGGAGGAAGGATACTAATCGCCAGGATGGGTATTCCAGAAGCACGTTCAGGTTCAACTCAAGTTATGCTATTGCTAGTTGTACTACTATTCGCCTTCATGTTTGGTGCATTCTCAGCTTGGGGGATATGGGTTCCAATCGTTGCAATTTGTGCTTCATTACTTATCACCAAAGGCGGCGATCCTAGATTACCTATAGTTTTAGACGATTTCAAAGGTCTTCCAGAAAGTGACCATCGGAGAATCGGAATTATTCTGTTCATGGCATTCATGTTTGCACTTCCAGCACAAATTCCATTTGCAGAGTCGGAAGATTGGGATGATGACATCTCTTGGAGTATTGATGATTCATCTGTAATCGAAGACGGTTTATTCATTCAAGTAATCGAAGTAAGTAACCCTTCACTAAGCGTTCATAGTTGGGATATCTCTTTGGAAAAAGGAGCTTATGGAGACTATTATTTGTCTGGAATTGATTGTGGTTCTGGTCGTGAATCTGTAGATTTCACATGTGAAGGTGACATTGATCCTCGTGATACCATCGAACTGGAATTCACTTTCCAATGGAATGAATCATGGAATACTACGGCTGTAGATTTCATTTGGCGCATCGGTGATGAATTTATTGAATATCATGTAGTACCTGACCAAGATATCTACCCTGTAGGTCTATGGCAATTCAAAGGAGATATCGATGATCCAAAATCATGTATTGAATTGAATGTTAAGAAGTCTCAGACAATTAATCTATCAATTGGTACTCAGTACACAACTTGGGATGATGTTGATGATGAAGGTAATGCTTCATTCAACAAAGGTACTTCTGAAATTTGCCTGAATGGATTGTCTGGAGATGATATGAGTTGGCTAAATGTCGAACCATTTTATCTGGGTAACGTCTCATATGTGGCAGATTACAATGCTGAAATAATAGTAGCAATACCTGCTGAAGGCGTACTATTGAGCAATGAGGAATTACTTTTCAGTCAGTCAGTTTTAGCATTGAATCACGAGGGAGATTGTCTTAGTATAGGAAATCCTTCTCCTCCAAAAAATAATACTTGGAATATGTCGATATATCCTATTCACACTAACAAGTACGAAAATTCGAATGAATCGATTCGCCTTTATGCACCAGCTGGAGGAATTATATCCGACTGTATAAACCAGAACAATCCAATCCAATACAATGTTGTTAGAGGGCCATCATTGATTATTGGTGATAATGAATCACGGTCTCAGAACTGGATCGGTTCAGTCGATTTCATCAATAATGAGTTAGTTATTGAAAACCCAGGTTCGGAAGATGTCCCACTGAATATTGAATTTGATGGTAATGGTCCGCAGTGGGACGTTTCAACAAATATAATTCTACTTGCAGGCCAAACAACAACAGTTTCAGCAACTGCGCCGGAGTCAGGAGTTTCATTCTCATGGCTTGAATTAAATGATGAAGAAGTAATTCTTCACTTAGTAAACCACGAGGCTTGAAAATGCGAATCGCTGTATTGGGTGCCGGTTCAATCGGTAGTCTAGTTGCAGCAAAATTGGTTTCCTCAGGTTATGAGGTATTAATTCACGCTAGAGGGGAGCATGGTGCTATGCTAGCAGTTTCAGGTTTGGAAATTTCAGGGGAATGGAATGTCAGAATCTCTCCAGATGAGTGGACTGTTAGTCTAGATGGTGCAGGCATTCATCAATCGCTGGAGAATTCCTGTGACCAAGCCATAATTACCAGCAAATCCAAGGATACAGAAAACCTGTCAAAGATTGCAACCTTCTTGACCAGAGGCCCTGTTTTATCCCTTCAGAACGGCTTAGGTAATTTGGAAATCCTCAAAGATTACGCTTTCGAAAATGCTGCTGTAGGTGTTACTACTAATGCTGTTAAAAAATTGCATCCTGGTTCCATAGAATGGGTAGGGAAAGGAGAATTGGTCGTTGGGGGGCCCAAAGGGAATGAGTTCACAAAAACCCTAGAATGCCTAGGTGCAACTTACAATGCTGATGTTTCATCGGTTCTTTGGAATAAACTGCTTCTAAATGTTGCAATCAATCCATTAGCGGCTATATGTGGTGTGAAAAACGGTGAACTACGCAACGAACCCTTGCTTTCTCAAGCAGAATCAACAATGATGGAGGCAGCATCTGTGGCTAGAATGCTGGGTATTAATATCGCAGATGACCAAGAATTGGTACAACGTTTACATTCAGTTCTAGATTCTACCTCCGATAATATCTGCTCTATGTTAGCTGACGTTAGATCTGGTAAAGAAACTGAAATCGATATGCTATGTGGGCAAGTCGTTTCTAGGGCGGAAAAATTAGGAATTCCAACACCGTTGAATAGTATGCTATTATCTCAAATAAAATCACTCAGATAAGGTCCTTATTCCAGTGCAGTCCGCGGTTTTCTTTGCGGTTTAGTGCATCTTCCGTAATATGGGTTGCTACGAGTAATAAGTTTCTTAATTCAACTAATTCTCTTGACGGCAAACTTTTCCTCCAAATCATATCAACTTCTTTTGATAATAAATCAAGCATACGTTTTGCTCTCCCGAGTCTCTGGAATGTGCGAACAATACCTACGTCATCAGTCATTGTTTTCCTTAATGTTTCTAAATCTCTGATTAATGGTGCGTGCTCTTCTAGTTCAAGCATACCTTCTGCTCTCCAAGAGGGAACATTCTCAATCTTGCATACTGATTCTGAGATGAAGTGCTCAGCGGCCCGATTTGCAAAAACAACTGCTTCCAGTAAACTGTTTGATGCTAAACGGTTAGCCCCATGCATTCCCGTACATGCAACTTCTCCAATACCATAAAGTCCTGGAATCGGCGAATCGTCAGACATCAGGACTCTTCCATCTATGTCTACTGATAGTCCTCCAACCATGTAATGTGCAGCAGGGGCAACGGGGAGAGGGTCCTTTCCAAGTGATAATGAATATTCATTCAACTTGGATTCAATTGTTGGGAAATTGGAATGCAATTCTGTTTTGTCCAAATGATCGGTAACTAGCCATACATAATCAGCACCTGAAATCTTCATTCTTTGGTCGCAAGCTCTTGCGACTACATCTCTAGTTGCGAGACTTCCACTAGTGGAGAAATCGAGAGTAAATGAATAGTCTTCTGGTTTTGAGTCACCTAATCTATAGGATTCTAGACCTTTGTCATCTAGTAAGACTCCACCCTCGCCTCGCAATGCCTCAGTGATCAAAAAAGGTCTTTCATTTCCTGCCATCAAAGCAGTTGGATGGAATTGGAAGAATGCCATGTCTTTGCTAGTTGCACCTGCTCTGACAGCCATTGCTAATCCATCTCCACTAGCAACAGTTGGATTGGTTGTTCTTTCCCAAAGCTGCCCACATCCTCCTGTTGCTATTAATACCGCATCTCCTGCAATAGCTTCCATTTCTCCGGAATCTAGGCTTAGGCACCATATGCCTTTGATCCCTTTACTAGGTTCGCCGTGGACTCTTTGGATAAGGTCAACACCCAATGTATGTGGCCTCAATGTGATATTTTCACTATTCGATACCGCACTGTTAAGCGCTCTTTCAATTTCTGCACCAGTGGCATCCTTAGCGTGTAATATTCTACGTGCAGAGTGTCCGCCTTCTTTCACCAAATGGAACTCATCCCCGTCCTTTTGGAAATCTACTCCAATTGACAGCAAATCTCGGATTCTATCACCTGCTTCTTCTACAACACATCGAACAATATCTTCGTCACAAAGTCCATCGCCACATGACAGAGTATCATCGATATGTGCCTGCATCGCTTCTCCGTCTGTTTTGTCAAGAATTCCTGCAATTCCACCCTGTGCCCAATTAGTTGACGAATCTTCAGGCCTTTGTTTGGTGATAATTATCACCTCATGGCCAGATTGTTCTAGTCTTAGTGCGGCGAATAGACCCGCAATCCCGCTGCCGATAATGATAACTCTAGACATCGCAGCCCGATTGGCGGTGTAGCCATTCACATTCAAATGTGACTCATAAATTATAGCGACACCAATAAGGGGTCGTTCATACACCGCTGTAATATGGGTCTGTTGAAGAAGTTGGCAGCCATCATCGGCCTTGCGTTGATTGCAGTATCAATCGCCAATGTCGAGTTCGGGGCTCTTATGGGCCTTGAACCACCTCAGAAATTGATTCTGGCTAGAGTATCGGACCCCGGTTGTAATTCAGATGATATACAGAAAGACCTAGATGCAGGTGATGCGAACGATTGTGTCACTACACCGGGGGTTTGGGAAGCTCCGGACTTACTGTTGTTATTCGAAGGTTCAATCATGTTCCTGACGACTTTCCTTAGATGGCCTCGTAAGGGCCGTTGGGCGTTAAGAATTAGAAAAATGGCCGTAGTTGCAGGGGTTATTCTTTGTGGCATTGCTCTAGCGGATAGATTCGACCAATTACCTGGGACCTCGTCTGAAGATTTAGCTGCACTATTACCATTCCCTGCCCCTGCTGTAGCAGTTCAAATAGGGATTTTTGCAGTTGGAATATTCCTGATAAGGGGTCCGAAATATCGTATTGATCGTAAAAATTCTACCGGGCCTAAAAGGAAGAGCAAGGAGTATACTATTCAGCAGTTAGATATGGCTTACAGGCAAGGGGGGGATCTTGGTAGTTTAGGCAAAGCAATGCGTTCGAAAGGAGCCTCTCAATACCAGACAATTGGTGACCTTTGGAATTATCAAGGCCTTTCAACATATGAAGATGCATTTGAGAGCGGAATGCGTGATACTTTCAGTGATAGCGTTGGTCGTACCTGTCACTTGTGTAACGGTGAAGGGTGCAGTGGATGTTCCAACACCGGTATGGTCTCCTAAATGCTATACTTCGGCTAATTTGGCTATGTGTTCTAAACTACTCCTCGCGAGCGCGAGGCGGGTAACCTTCAAGACCCCCCCCGTACCCTTGCCCGCATAAGGTCAAGTTTTCATTATCTTGATCATGAGGGAAAGGGATGTATCTAAAGTCATTAGAAGTCGAGAACTTCAAGTCGTTTAAGGGTGAAGCAGTAATTCCATTTGATCGTGGTTTTACTGCAATTACTGGTCCTAATGGTTCCGGTAAATCCAATTGTGGAGATGCCGTACAATTTGTACTAGGTCCTCGTTCTGCCAAGGTTCTAAGGGCTCAAAACTCCAAAGACCTAATCTTCAATGGAGGCAAGTCCAACCGTCCTGCTAGGAATGCGAAAGTAACCCTTGTTTTCGCTAACCCTACTCTAACAAGCGGCCGTCGTAGATTACAAATCGATTCGGATGAAGTGAGGATGACTAGAGAGGTGCGACTTACAAAGTCTGACAACACAGTTTCAACATATTTACTGAACGGTGAAGAAAGTAACCAGAAATCCTTCCACCGTCTACTAGGTCAAGCAAACGCTAGACCAGACGGTTACAATATTGTTCTACAGGGTGACGTCACTAGGCTTTCCAGTATGACTGCTGTTGAACGTAGAAAGGTTCTAGATTCGGTAGCAGGGGTCACCTCATATGATGATGAAATCCGTAAAGCAGACCGTCAAAAAGGGCAAGTCGAGGATTACATCGAAAGGATATCGCTGGTCGAGGATGAACAAAAAGCACGTCTGAAGACATTAGAGAAAGAAAAGGTCGTAGCAGAAAAGGCAAAAGAAACACGTGATGAGTTCGACAACGCCAATGTAATCCTTCAACAGTCAAGGCATATGACTGCTAAAGAGGAAATAAGGCACCATTCCGACGAAAGAACCCGGTACCTTGCGGATGCAGATAAATTACAACTCGAAGTTAAAGCGACAGAATCGGTTCTCCTCGGACTCGATGATCGTATTGGAGAGTTGGAAAAGCAGATTTCAGAAGCAATGGGAGGGGACAAAGGCGGTCTCAACGACCAAATTGGGAAACTACAAGTTTCACTCGCTTTGAAAAACGACCACCTCGATGAAGCAGAGATTGCAGATATAGATGACAGTGAATCACTAATTGATTTAGAAGAGCAAATCTCTGAAGCCAAAACCAATTTAGATAGTCATGTTGAAAATTTATCTGCTGCAAATGAGGCACTGGCAGCCAGTAAGAAGGCATTTGAGGAAACCGAAGCAATAGAGGCGGAAATCAGAGTAACGCTAGAAAGTTCAGGTGAAGCAACAGCATCACTATCCAGGGCTTTATCCAAAGCCAATGAGTATCTTGAATCATGTAGGGAGGCTGTTCAAACAGCTAGGCTAGAGGCAGACAAGGTATCTAACCAATCGGAAATGATTGCGGAGCAATTGTCAACTGCAGAAGAGGATGTCGATGATGCAAGACTGGTATTCGACGAAGCACAATTACAATTCGAAGAACTCGAATCACCCAATCCTGAAAATGACCGCACTGCTCTCGGGAATGAACTACGTAGCGCCCAGTCTGCTGAAAAGAGACTAATCGATGAATCGGGCGCCGTTGATAAGAGATTACAAGATGCTGAAAGAAGGCTGTCCTCTGCAAGAACAGAATTGGACAGACGTTCTGGAAGTAATGGAATGGCGCCAGGTGCCGCCGCGGTAATGGCTGCAAGAGATCGAGGTGAATTGAAAGGAATCATTGGAACCATAAGCGAGTTATGCGCTCCAAAAGATTCAGCTCATTCAGACGCATTGGCAACTGCTGTAGGCGGGGGAATGAATTCAGTCGTAGTAGAGAGCGATCAGGTCGCTGCCGAAGCCATGGCTCTTCTAAAGAGCAGGAAATTAGGCAGGGCAACATTCCTACCTCTCAATAAAATGCAAACCAATCGCTCATCTGGTAAAGCGAAAATGATTTCGAATAAGGAAGGAGTTATTGGATTCGCTCACGAATTACTAGATTATGATCCTCGAATCGCTACTGCTGTTGCATATGCTCTTCGAAATACTTTGGTTGTCAACAACATTGGAACTGCTCGTCGTTTGATGGGTGGTGTGAGATTGGTAACTCTTGGTGGTGAAATCACTGAACCAGGAGGTGCTATGATTGGAGGCAGCAAGCAGAAGATGAAGGCAGGCTTCGGTGGTAAAATCCATGGCGCTAGCGAAGTCGAGAAGTTGGTAGGAGAAGTAGACCGCCTTTCGATAATGGCTCAAACCGTTGCTGCAGCATTACGTGAAGCAAGAACACGCCAACACGAAATCCGTACAAAGATAAACTCACTAGCTGAAGATGACCATTCTGTGAAGGCAAGTACAATCAAAGCAGAAATGGAACTAGCCGAGAAGGTATTTCTCAAGGCGAGAGGTGTTGTAAGTCAACTGGAAACTCGATTGGCAAATCTAGAATCGGACCACAATGGCAAATTGGCTATGGTTGAATCCGCTTCAATGAAGTTAATAGAGGCTGAATCCGCTAGAGATTTAGCAAGTGATGAACTTAGCAACTCGAGCCCAGAAGGAATCAGAAAGCGTCTTCATGAAGCACAAACACTCCGTTTGGAGGCAGAGGGCGCTTCAAATAAGGCCCAATTAACAATTGACAGCGGTAAGGAAATGAGCGAACTTCTAACTCAAACATTAGACAGCCTTACATCTCGGGCTGATGAAATACAAGCTGGAATGGCTGGACGTGAAAAGTCAGTCAAAGAATGGAAATCTTCTATCGAAAAGGAAACAATCCTTCTAAACCAAAAAGAAGAGGAAAGAGCATCTTTACTAGACGAACATCAGGAACTAGAAAATGAGAGAAAAGGATTAGTTGAAGAGCGTGCTGAAGTTAAAGCAAACGCAAACCAGAAGGCCAATTCTGCAATAAATAGCAGATCTATGGCAGAAGACATATCTCGTAGTTTGGCCATCAGGGAGCAAAACTTAGCGGATTTACTTGTTGAGATGGCAGCGGAATCAATTCCTGTAGCTGATGATGATGTAGAATTGCCAAATGTAGGGGATGCTCAGAAGCGTGTCAACGATTTACGAAGGAAACTTGACAGATACGGCGATTTCAACATGCTTGCTATTGAACAATATGATTCCTGTAAGAAGAGATTGGATGAAATGAAAGATGATTTCAAGGTTCTGCAAGAGAGAAGGAAGCGACTTATTGACATCACAGACAAGTTGGAGAGTCAGAGGAAAACCCGACTGCTGGCAACTCTTAAGGAGGTAAATAAGAACTTCAAGGTCGTATACAACCGACTTTCTAATGGCGGAAGAGGAGAATTGTTCTTGGAAAACCCAGATGAGCCTTTCAAGGGCGGTTTAGATATGTGGGCTCAACCAAGAGGAAAATCCAACAAATCTAGATTACAAGGTCTATCTGGCGGTGAAAAATCAATGGCTTCTTTGTCGTTAATTTTCGCAATTCAAGATCACGACCCGAGTCCATTCTATTACTTCGATGAAGTAGATCAGAATCTGGACGTACCTAATTCAAAGTTGATTGCTACAGAATGCCGCAATAGAAGTGAAGCCGCACAATTCATCATGGTGACACTGCGCAAGGTATCTCTTGAACTAGCAGACCATCATATCGGAATAACACATGGAGGAGATGGCTGTTCCAGAAGGATAGTCGACTTCGACCGTGACCGTGCTATAGAATTGGGTGCTCAGGCCGAGAAAGAAGCAACAAATGCTGCTGATAAGAACCACTCCAGAATCGAAGAAGCCAGAATTATTGCTCATGAAATGCCAGAAGTTCCTGATGCCCTTCCGGCACCAAAGAGTCTGGGTGGATTGCTGAATCATATAGAAGAAGATGAATCTGAAAGTGGTTTCGAAGCGCTTACTGAAAGAGCAGAAGAACTAACTGAAGAAATCGAGGAAAGGCAGAAGATAGTTTCTGAATTGTTAGCCGATGAAGTTGAAGAACCAGAGGTCGAAAAGGAGGTCTGAGTATGCAGCAAGCCGTATTAGACGACTGGTTTCTACGCCAGGATATTCTTGACCAATTGATGGGTCAAGAAGAAGATCTAAGCGAAGCAGAGAGATATGCAGACCGTATCTTGAGAATTGCACAAGAAGAAAGTGCAGAACACCAAGTCCTCTCTGACCCATTTGACCGCTCGGTAGCATTGGTACTTTCTCTAGTAAAAGAAGAAGGAATGGACCCGTGGAATATCGACCTATCTGCATTCCTAAAACTGTTCACTCAGCGAGTAAGAAAGGAAGCATCTGGCCTAGATTTACCTGCATGCGGCCGCCTAATTCGTATGTCATGGGAAGTATTGACTCAACAGGCTTCAACCCTCTTCGATAGAGTAATTGCATTAGATTTTGAAGACGAAGACGATTTCACAGACTTTGGCTGGGAGGCCGAATATGATGACGAGGAGTTTATTTTCACTTCATCCGTTCTTGAAGGCAGTGCTGATCAAGTATTGCCATCATTCTTTGGAGAGAGAATTAGGAGAGATGAAGGCCGACCTTCAACCCTTGGCGAGTTGTTATCTGCATTGAAAGATGCATGTGATGAGGCTGAAATTCTCAAAGCGAAGGAAGAATACCGTAAAGAACACGCTGCCGAGCTAAAGAATATGCTAGACAATGTTGGCTCAAGAATGCATAATGAAGACATGGAGGGCGACATACGTAGGTGTTGGAGTGCAATGCGTAAGGTCTGTCATTCAAAAGGTGAAATCAAGGTCCCAGTTTCGGATGTCACAATCGAGTTGGGGAATATTCTCATTGAGAGCTTTGGGGAAATACCAGATGGTTATGATGTCGAATCGAAAATAACATCATTTGTCGCAGGATTATTCCTTACCCACAGGGGTTACGCATGGATTAGTCAAGAAGGTCCAGATGATCCAATAATGCTTGAAGATAGATGGCCAAATGCAAATACTTTCGAAGAAGTTACTGCTTTAGCTGACAAATTGATGGCTGATGATTCAGATTCTATCAAGCAGGATGAAACTGAGTCTATGAGGCACGCCGCTCGATTAGCCGAAAGGGCTAGAATTGCCGCTGAGGAAGAAGAAAGAGCGAAGTTGGAAGCCGAAGCCAATTCTGAAAACCCAGCCGATTGGATAGTCGAGTAAGGAGTTAATTACATGTCTGAAATACCATTGGAAACTTTACTTGAAGCAACACTTTTCAGTGCCGGCCGGTCAATGAATATGAATGAACTTTCAGAACAACTGGGTTACGATGAAGAAGAGATTACTGAAGCGATGTCAAATCTCCAGTCTACTGTCAAGAGGAGGAGAGGCGGAGGTTTACAAGTCGTAGAGATTGGTGGGAAATGGGCGATGGAAGTGAAACCAATAATCGCTAACCATTTGCCAAAAGAAACCAAGTCTGAATTGCCGCCTAAGTTGCTAAAGGCTGCGGCTCTAATTGCATATCATCAACCAATGCCTCAATCACGATTGGTAGAATTACTTGGGCAGCGTGCTTATGATCACATCAGGGAACTCGCCCAGGCCGGTTTAATCGGTAGAAGACGTGATGGAAATACTAGGAGGCTTACTACCACTCGAAGATTTTCAGAGATGTTTGGTTGCCCTCATACAGATAGAAAGAAGGTAAAAGCCTGGTTCCGAGACATGGTTGTATCATCAGGAATGCTAGATGGTATGGAGAGCAAACTAGCTTTGAGGGATGAAACTGATTCCGAAGGAGGAACTCAGACCATTCTTGAATTAGGTGAAGATGAGTAATCATTACCTGATAGATTCAAGAGTTTCTTTGACTAATTGTTGTGTTACAGGTCCTTGCTGAGCGTTTACTATATTCGCAACCTTTTCGATTTCATCGCCAATTGCTCCTGCACTAACCGCCATATTTCTAGCATGAAGTTTCATGTGGCCTGCTTGGATGCCACTGGTGGCAAGTGCTCGCATTGCTCCAAGGTTTTGTGCCAAACCTGCCGCAGCGATAATTCCTGCAAGCTCTTGTGATGAATCTAATCCTAATATGGATAGGTTAGCTCTAGCAACTGGGTGAACCTTAGAGGCGCCTCCTACTATTCCAACAGCCATTGGCGTTTCCAGTTCCCCAACTAAGTTGCCTTCTTCATCTCTGTGCCACCTGGTCATCGATGTGTATTCTCCAGTACTAACTGCAGCCCACGCATGGCAACCCGCTTCAATCGCTCTCCAGTCTTGGCCACAAGCAAGTGCAACAGCACTGATTGCATTCATTACACCTTTATTGTGTGTTGCTGCTCGATAAGGGTCAGCCATTGCGAAATGATGTGCTTCCAGTATCCCTGCAATGATTTTTCTACCGTTTTCAGCCGAACCATCATCTGAGATCTCTTCTGGAGTGAATGTCGCTTCGACTCTAGCTAGACGTTGTGTTGCAAGGTTTGAAAGTATTCTGAGGTGTACTCTTCCTCCTGTAATTTCTTCAACCTTGCCACTTATCATTTCAGCCATTGTGTTGACTGCATTTGCTCCCATGGCGTCTCTAGTGTCTACTAGCAAATGGATAACTAGCATTTTACCAGACATTGAATCTATGCTTCGAACTTGAATGTCTTTGCACCCGCCTCCTAACTTTATCATAGTTGAAGGTAATGAATTGCACATCGCCATCAATTCATATTTGGCAGTAAGTATGTCTTCTCCTGCTTGTTCGACATCCTCCAATTCAAGAACTTGAATCTGAGATATCATTATTGGGCCGTCGCTCGATGTCCGAAATCCTCCTTTGACTAGGCATCTCTTTGCCATATTACTGGCAGCGGCAACAACACTTGACTCTTCAAGACAGAAAGGAATGAGGTACGGGGAGCCATCAATCACGAAGTTAGTGGCCACTCCTACAGGCAAAGACATGGTTCCAATTACATTCTCAATCATACGATCTGCTGCAATTTCATCTAATTCACCATGATTAGCTAGTGCTGCGATAGCTTCAGGGCTCAGATTTGCTAATTCTGCAACCATTCGTCTCCTTTCTTCTACAGAGAGTTTGTAGAACCCCGAAAGTCGGCTTTTGTCAACTGGCATTGGACTGCTCCTCCAGTTGTAGCGGGTGGTGTCTACTTGATGAATAAACCGACGATTAACGCTTTAACTAACGCGTTAACTATGCGTTAACTGCCCGTTGATGAAGACTAAATCTCCAACTTGGTCTAATTTTCAACGCGTACTAACGGGCCTCTTGGACTATTGATTTCAGTGAAACATCATATACTCGTTAATTCCCACTGCAAGATATGGGTGAAAGTCTACCTTATCTTGGAATACCTGCACTTAGAGTCAATCCTTTCCATGCCAGGCCATTAGAAACTGGACAATCTAAATTATTAGTTGGCCGAGGCGATATTACTGCTAGGTGGGCTAGATTTTTGAAAGTCAGGAATGCAAGAATGATCTTACTAGTTGGAGAAAGCGGCACCGGTAGGTCTTCACTAATGCGGTGCCTATCGGAAGAGACCGAAAAGAGCGTACACCTAGACATGTTTCCTTCGGAAAAACCAGTTTCTACCATACTTCACGAGATTTATGTCACATTGGTTGGATTCGATGTGCCTTCTAGTACCCAAGAACTCGTCTCTAGGCTAGTTTCTACTACCGAATCAACCCAGGGTTCATTGCCACTAATATCTCTCGATTTCTCTAATGCGGATGGTAAAAAGTTGGCAGATGTACTTGCGACTTTAGTAAACCCTCTTAATCGCCTCAATGCGTTAGTTATAGTTTCGTTAACTACCGACCAGAGGGCCCAAATACCGGCATCATTGGTAAATAATTTCGACCACTCTGCAGTCATTAAAGCACTTAATGAAGAGGAAGTTAAACAGTTATGCGAATCTAGAATTGCTAGTGCATCTAACATTAGCTGGGATTTGCCTGATGAGGCATTGGACTATATTTTGGAGAAGACAAAAGGCAACCCATCAAAAGTTATGCGACTTTTAAGAGACATGGTGGATGAAGAAAGGTCGAACCCAAGGGAAGTCAAATACGAAGAACCATCAATCAATTATGAAGAATCTGATGTCAATATCTCATACCCAGAAGATGATGTAAATGGCCAAGAAGAATCTCAAATAGAGGCAATTTTTGATTTAGACCTCGATAAATTAGCCGAGGTGCCTGCAGTCGAGCATAAAGCCTCTCCACCACCTCCTTTGCCTTCAATGGGCGCATTTGGCCGATTAGCGGCAAGAAACAGGGTGAATAAGGAAGCAGCTCCTCCTTTCGATAAGAAGAATGCTCCAAGGGCAGATCAAGACCCCATAGATGTAGATGCTAACAGCCTATGGGTTGCAAATAAACCAGAGGCTGTACTACTCGAAGACGTACCAATCGTCGAAGATTTATCTGAGGAAATCGAAGTCTTTGACGCAGATGATGATTACGCTGAATCAATTGTTCCCTCCGAATCAAATGGGAACGTCGAAATCTTGTTTACTCAATTACTGAATGCCTTGGATGTACCTAAAGGCGTAGGCGTAGCAGATCTACTGGCAGCTATCCGTCGTCCAGTAATTGGTCACAAAGAAAGCAACCCTCTCGATATGCAAACACTTCGAAGCCTGTCACGAGGGGAGGCAGTGTTAGTAGAAGTTGCTTCACAAAGAGAGTTCTCACCATCTGATGCTAGATTACAAGATAAATTGAATGTTCGGAGGCCGAGGATGTCGCAGATGTGTAACCGGCTCTATAGAGGAGGGATTCTTTCTGTGCAACAAAGAGGGAGGACTCGAATGTTCAAATTGACAAATGATGCTAGAGCCCAATTAGTGGCATGGGGAATGATGGGGGCGAGCGTATGAGTTGGACTGTTTCAAGATCATGGCAAGCACCCAATTTGATATCCACTGCATGTAGTGTTGGTAGCGAACTTTTGGTCTCAACCGGTTTAGATATGATACTGTTAGATGAAGATGTCAATCAAAGATGGAAGAAAGAATTACCCTTCAGAGTTCATGCATCAGCTCATGCATCTGGTAAAATTGGTATTCTGCTTGGGCATGGATTCCATTTATTGCGTTCAAGTGATGGCTCTCAGGTGGGCGAAGGTCGTTCCACTACTGGTGGATTTAGTGATCTATTACCAAGGCCGGGAGGGGGCTGGGTTCTTTCTTGTCGCCAGGGCCAGCTTCATGTATTCAATCAAGAAGGAAGGGGATTGAAGCGCCTTGCAGTAGGTGGAGTTCGCCGATTGATAGGTTGGTTCGATAGAGAACACCTAATGTGGCAAGATGACGACGGCAAGTTGAGATGTGCTCGTCTTGCAAATGAAGATTCACAGCGCTTGCTAGAAGACAGAGTTTGGTCATGGGTTAGTCGGATGTCACAAGGCCGGGTATTGATGCAGTCTGCAGATGGCATGTTGTGGGAAGGAACTCCACATCCATATGGCTGGGATAACTTAGAGACTATCGAAACTCGATCACTAGAACCATTGTCTGCACACAGAGCAGGAGATGGCTGGTGGGTATTGTCAATCGATGGTAGTTTAAATGCGATGTCTGGCGATAAGTCTATCGAGTTAGCAAATGCTAACTTAGGCGATTTCTTAGTTGGATTAGCGGCTGATACTATGGCGACAATCAAGCGCGATGGATTAACTAGAATCTGGCAATCACCTGAATTATCTCAACTACGTAGAGTCGAATTACAGAAGATGGTTGCAGAAGCTAAAGTTGCTAGTGATTGGGATGAAAGACGTAAGATATTCAAAAGAGCATGTGCTGCTGAAGAAGAAGGTAGAATTTCTCTTGCAATAGAATTGTATGAATCACTCGGCAGATCTTCTGATGTCAACCGTTTACTTTCTGGACAAAGAGGTGACTGAATGAGTGTTGACAATATAGTTACTAAAGATAAATTGACTCATTATATCGGGTTGACACATAAAGCCAGACAAAAAGCGACACCGATTCCAGAGGAGGGTTCCCACGAATCTGAACAACTTCAGATTATGCTTAGAATGGCTGATGACTATGCCAGTGATGCTCAGCACTTTATGGATAAAGGAGACTATGTGCGAGCATTTGGAGCGATTAACTACGCTCACGCTTGGATCGATGCAGGTGTTAAGTTGCGGCTATTAGATGGACACGGGGACGATGTACTGTTCACGTTGCCATAATTATTCAATCACAGAATCTGTAAGTTCCGTTAATCGCGTAAGTTGTTCTTGAAGAACCGATAAGCGTTCGATAGCCTGCTGCCTGAATGGTTTCAGTGCTTCATTCAATGAAACAGTTAGTTGATAGGTATGTGAAGGTCTTCCTCTACCTCCAGAAGGAGTAGTGATGATTTCAATAAGTTTTAATCCATTAAGTTGGTTTATGGCAATACTAACATCTGGTTGCCTTAGATTGCAACGCTTCTGTAAATCTGTTGACTTTGACGCCCCGTGTACATGAAGACAGATTAGAGTCTTGGCTGTATTAATTTCAGCACCCAGAGAAACCAATAGTTGAACCATTTCATTAGAGTCAACATTTGTGCCACCTTCCACGACCCTAGTTGGGGGTTGTTGGTTTGATGCCATGATGCGCAATGCGATAATCTCTGTATATGAATTAATCACCGACATTAGTCAACCTACTTGTCTTAGATGAGAGTTTCCACTGACCTCTATCCATGCAATATTAGACTGCGATAGGCGCCTCTTCAATTCTGTATCGACTGTCAGAATCGGCCATTTTTTTTCTATTGCAATAGCCAGTAATTGGTCATCGGTATGATTGCCAGAATCAGCAGGCGGAGTGATAGTTTCCGCCTTCGAACTGAGCAAGGAAACCAATAATTTACGATCATTTAACGAATTGAGTTCAGTAATGACATTAGGTACAATTGCTAATTGCTTTGTTCCCGCACAATCAAGTAATGCCTGGTCGATATTAATTCCAGCTTCGATGACTGCGACCCAGCCGCAGGCATCAATCAAAACTCGGAGCATGAAAATCACTCGATAGTACCGTGGCCAATTAATCTCCAGCGTGAACCTACTCGCCTTGAAAGGGAGATTCTTTGTCCACTGTCTGCACATATTGGTAACTTCAAAGTAAGTGTTGCCTTACCTTTGCCCGAATTAGAAACTACGCCGACACTAGTTGCTGTTGCAACATTTACCATCAACATTTCATTAGAACGCAGCGGCATTATTTTAGAGGCATCTTCCCCTTCTCCGGCAACCATATGTTTCATCAGGTTGACTGAGATATCGACCTTTTCTCTAATTTCAGGAAGGTCTCCTACCTTTGCAACAACTTGCCCAGATAGATTATCTGCTGTTGTTACTGCTGGATCTAGAGGTGTAGCCATACCGCAAAGTCCACCTGCATGCATATTTTCGAGGTTTAGTCCTCCACCTTGCATGCTTGATACCTTAGATTGGATTGGCTCATAGTGAAACTTGTTTCCTTTCTGGATCTTTCTTCCTGGCCCGATGACAATTTCATCATCTATGTTGAATTCTCCTTCAACAATACTTCCCCCGATGACTCCTCCGCGCAACTTACTAGGTCTTGTCCCCGGCCTGTTAATGTCGAAAGAGCGTGCAACGTGCATTATAGCACGCTTGTCTTTGGAGCGGTCAGGAGTTGGAATTGTGGATTCAATAGCCTGAATTAGGATATCTAGGTTAACATCGTGGTGAGCAGAAACTGGAATGATAGGCGCACTCTCAGCGATAGTTCCGTTCAGGAATTCCTTAATTTCGTTGTAAGATTCAACTGCCCTCTCGCGGCTAACCAAATCGATTTTGTTTTGTACAATTACGATATTATTGATCCCTGCAATTTCTAACGCCATTAGGTGTTCACGTGTTTGCGGTTGAGGACACTTCTCGTTTGCAGCAACCATCAACATAGCGCCATCCATTATACTTGCACCCGTAATCATGATTGCCATCAGTGTCTCGTGACCTGGTGCATCAACAAATGAAATAACTCTCTGTAACTCTGTTACATCATCATTTCCTCCGCCCGGTCTTCGACCTGTTGCGTAGAATTCTCCATCTCCTGTCTTGTAGAATGCAGTATCTGCATATCCTAACTTGATTGAAATACCACGCTTTCTTTCTTCAGAGTGTGTATCAGTCCAAATTCCTGAAAGCGCTTGTGTGAGGGTTGTTTTACCGTGGTCAACATGACCAACTAGTCCAATGTTGACTTCAGGTTGTGCAGGAAGCTTGCGTGCCATGCTTCCGTCACCCCAGTTCCTCAGAGATCAGCCTCGCGGCTTCACTCACTGCTCTCCTCTGAACTTGTTCCGAGGATGTCTGCGAGGCTCTTGTTAGCAGCCTCTACGACCTTGAGGTTAATCTGGCGTGTGTCTTGAGTAATTGTGTTTCCACGGAAATAGCGGCGCTTGCGCATTCCATCAGGCTTGTATCTAAAGCGCTTCTTTTCGCCACCCTTAGCCTTGTGAACAAGATTGTGTCCCTTGAAACCAGTGGATGCGGTTACAAGGATAGATTGGCGGTTACCACCGCTAAGGTCTGAACGCATTGGTGTTCCTGTCTTATCGGAACCTCCTGTGATTTCAAGTTTGTAACCTGCAAGAGTTTGTTCTCCTTCTCCTACAAATATTCCATCTACTACGTCTCCTATTTTCTTACCTAGGAATTGTGAGAGATTGTTACCACTCACGGTCATGTTGTATGAGGAACCGTTGTTAGCGGAATCTGTGTCATTGACTACTGCGACGAATGTAGTGTCTGCCATTATATCAACTCTTGAGCAGCCTGCCGACATGGGACGGGTATTTAGGCCCTTTGTGCGAAGATAATTGTTGTTTTATCGGCGCAGTCGTGAGGGAATCAGTGTCTCTAGGCGCCTAGCCACATCACTGGGAAGCATATGTGGCATCGAAATATGTTGTGTTCTTCCTCTGCCAACATCAGATTTGGCGGTCTTGGAAACAATGATGTCTTCTTGCGCCAGACGCTTGAGATGTTTCCAAAATGTGGTGTGACCTTTCGGGTTTTGGTCATATTCTTCACAGACTACATGGTATAACTTTTCAGCTTCTCCACTTGTCACATTCTCTCTTTTCTTCAACCTTCTACACAATCCCAAAAGAATCAACATAGCATGAGGTGGAATCTCTTCAATATTCATTGAATCAACATTGTTAGGGAGGGTTACTACGGTTTTCTGAACGTCCTTAGGTTCGATTATTGAACGTCCGGAAGATTCAGCACGTTTCGCGGCACCTTCGAGTAATTCTATTGCTTGACGTGCGTCTCCAGAAGGGGCTGAAGCTTGTGAAATTAGGTTCAGAATGTCGTCATTACATGTACCGGAAACTAAGCCTATGTCTCTTCTTTGAGTTGCGATTTTCAATAAACCATCTTCATCGTAAGGAGGGACTCTGATGTGGTTTGATCTGCCCAATCTAGAAATCACAGCATTTTCTAACATATCCAGTACTTGTTCTTGACTAATCAAGATTGCAGAAAGCGTTCCAGTTCTGTTTCCATCTTCATCAATTCGCATTAATTTGTAAATAATGTCGTCGCCAGAATGCCGTAGTAGGTGGTCTACCTCGTCTAGTACAACGATTATGTGTGAATTATCACCTTGCAGCATTCTTCGAAGACTAGTTAGTAATTCTCCGACTCCAAGTCCTCTGTCAGGGTGTCCAGGATCTAAGTCTTGGACAATCTTTTGCATGACTCTAGATGCTGTCGATGCATTCCTACAGTTAACATGGACACATTTGATATTCCTTTTATCTGCAACATGTTTTGCAACATCGTCACAAAAACGCTTTACTAAAGCTGTTTTACCAGAACCTACGGGTCCGGTGACAATCGCTCTTCCTGTTCCTTCTGGATGACCGATTGTACTGAACAAAGATGCTAATTGACCCTGTATATCTTCTCTTCCAACTAGTATTTCTGGCACATAATCAAAACCGAAAACCTCCGGTTTGTTGAGAATGAGGCCTGCTCCGATACGGTCCAAATAGGAACTCATGACTTCAGAGGGTTATCGTCTATGGTTATTGAACTTTCAACCTAGAATCGTCGTTCAAGGTATCTCATCGAACTGATATCCAGTTTCCCACTTCTTTTCGCCAAGCGCAACTTCAAGTTCGAAAGGAGTGACCAAAGGTTTTCCATATTTCACAGAATCATCTATCGCAATTCTTGGGCACGCTGTGTTTACAAAAGCGTCAACAGGATAGAAATCAATCAGTTCAGGGCCAACGTGTTCAAGAGCTAGTAAGTAACCTTTCTTTCCGTGCTTTACTAATGTTCTCTTCAGCTTAAGAGCGAGACTACGACGCATCTGACCTGGTTTTTCACCAATCAATATTGCAAAGTTCTGAGACTCTTGGATTGCCATAATCAATCCAAAACGCTGTCTGAGGATTCTCTCTATTCGTTCTGTGCCCATCTCGCTTGCATCGCCTGTGTAAGGATCCAGCATAGCAAGTGGTTTACCAGTGTGAAGTGCTAACCCAATAGGGTGGAAATCTCCACTTCCAAGGAATAGATAGTGGCCAATTTCATCATCATCACCCGAATAGTTGCATCCTAGTACCTGTCCTGGGAATGTTAGTCTTGCGCCACCTACTGGGACTTCAACTTCATACCCGGCGGCTTCGAACCTTTCTTTGTAGTCGAAGACAAGATGGAGGTGCTGAATAGATGCAACAAGCCCTAATTTTGCGCCTTTGAGGGGTGCAACTCGCCCAACAGCATCCAAGAACTTCTCTTGTGCCTCTTCTTCAGTCAAATGTGAAACGCCATTTTCAGCCAGTCTAGCCTGTGCTACGGCTCTATGCTGTGCTAAAATTGGCAAGACCGGGTCGATTGCAGGGTCGCCATCATAGGTGACATCAATAAATTGAGTTGGCATTCCAGAATCTATATTCATTTGAGAATGGCCCATGTGTGCAACAAGTTCCACTCCCATCATTTTCATTTTGTCGTGGACCAAATCACATGCACCATAGCATGGGTCTGCTGCAAGAATTACTTTGGCAGAGGTTTCATCTTCAATCTCATCCATCATTTCCAATGCTTGCATTTTTAATCCTTCAGGGATTTGTAATGCGATTAATCGGTGGTCATGACCCTTGATACGATCAATCAACTCCGCGAGTTGGAAGTCATGACGATCTAAGTCCATAGTAATCACTGGCAGGCCACTTATTCAAGAGTGTGCCGGACGAATAAAATTACGATTCCGCCAAGAAATCGACGTACTCATCCGGTTCGAGCAGATTTTCCATATCGACATCGTGCGGATTCAGAATAACAATCCAGCCTAAATCATATGGTGAATCATTAACCAAATCTGGATTGATTTCAACTTCTCCATTAACTTCTGCAATTTCTCCAGCGAATGGACTTGGGAAAGTTAATTTTTCATCCGCTGTCCAAATTGAGAATAAATTCATTTCTTCGTCGATTTCAGTTTCCGCATGCGGAAGGATAACTCGCAGTACTTCTCCAATCTCTGCAGATAAGAAATCAGAGATTCCAATTACTAAGCGGTCGTCCTTTTCTTGGTACCAAAGGTGGTCCCTCGAATACTTTCGGCTGTGTGCAATACCAAATTCCATGACTTCTTCATCCATGGCTGTCCCTGTGTCCGCCGTTTCAACGGTAATATATGAACGCACTGCTAGAAATGGATTTTGAGGGGTATGGCTCAAATGCTTTGACTCGTTGGCCCGTAACATGCACTTCGAAGAGACTGATGAGCAGCAGATGATTCGCGAACTTGTACGAGACTTTGCCGAGACAGTGCTCCCTCCGACGATTGAACACAGAGATGAAAACCAGATTCCACCTGCTGAAGAATGGGCGCAGTTTATTGAATATGGTCTCCAAG
>Ga0208277_1000211_pt1 | contig 35339 bp, 37 predicted proteins | sample ETNtaG_5_FD_185782 | JGI IMG/M metagenome (GOLD analysis project Ga0208277, IMG submission 185782) | Marine microbial and viral communities from oxygen minimum zone, Eastern Pacific Ocean - ETNP201406SV205 (SPAdes) (version 2) | ecosystem: Environmental > Aquatic > Marine > Oceanic ...
TGGTTTCCGATATTGAGCTTTTAAGAAAAAAACTTGATATAAATAAATGGTTAGTCTTTGGGGGCTCTTGGGGCAGTACTTTATCTCTAGCTTATGCTCAAACTCATCCAGATTCAGTAAGCGAGTTAGTGCTAAGAGGTATATTTCTTTTAAGAAAAGAAGAGCTTCAATGGTTCTATCAAGATGGGTCGAGTCGAATATTTCCTGAAGCATGGCAAGAATTCGTAGAAATTATTGATGAGAATGAGCGTGATGATTTGATGGGTGCATATCACAGAATATTTAATAGTGACGACAAAGCAAAGAAGCTTGCTGCAGCAATTGCGTGGACAAAATGGGAAGCTTCAACCATCAGTCTGTCTTACAACCCAGCAACAGTAGAAGAAATGTCAGATCCTGAATTTGCTTTAGCTTTTGCTTTGATTGAGAACCACTATTTTATAAATAAAGGTTGGTTTAAAAATGAAAATCAGCTTATTGAAAATATCGATATAATTCGATCAATACCTTCAGTTATTGTTCAAGGACGATATGATGCTGTGTGTCCAATGAAGACTGCATGGGAATTGTCTGAAGCTTGGCCAGAGGCCGAAATGGTTGTGGCACCATCTTCTGGGCATACTGCTTTTGAAGCAGAAATAACAGATGCGCTGATAAGAGCAACTGATAGATTTGGTAATAATCCTTAGTTTTAACTTGAACTTAACTTTTCAAGCCCCATCTATTTAAATAGCTCATTAATAAAAAAATCTAGGAGAAATAATGTCAAAAGAAACATCGAGAGAAATAAGATCAGAAATTACTAGCGAAGGAAAATTACATATATCCATTGCAACAGTAGAAAAACCTACACCTAAAGAAGATGAGGTGCTAATCAAAGTTGAAGCTGCGCCCATTAATCCATCTGACCTTGCTCTTTTGGTTAGTTTTGCATCTGATCCAGCAACACTTTCAGTCTCAGGCTCTGGTAATGACACAGTTGCAACTATGGATATTCATAAAGGTCTAATGAAAGCTATGACTCCAAGACTTGATCAATCATTACAAGTTGGTAATGAGGGTGCTGGAATTGTGGAAGCTGCAGGAGCGAATGCTCAACATCTAATTGGAAAAACTGTTGGCGTTGCAGGAGGAGCAATGTATTCAGAATATAGATGTGTACCAGCTATGAATTGCTTAGTGATGGAAGATGGGACTCCGTCCAGAGATGCTGCCTCATCATTTGTAAATCCACTAACTGCTTTAGGCTTTATAGAAACTATGAAATTAGAAAATCATACAGCCCTTGTTCATACTGCAGCTGCTTCTAATCTGGGCCAAATGCTCGTAAAAATCTGTAAAGATGACGGTGTTCCATTAGTTAATATTGTAAGAAAAGAAGAACATGTTGAATTATTAAAAGGTATTGGTGCTGAACATGTTTGCAACATGAGCTCAGCTAACTTTATGGATGATCTTGTAGAGGCTATTGTAGCAACAGGAGCTACACTAGGTTTTGATGCAACTGGCGGAGGAAATGAAGGCCAATTAGCAGGCCAAATTCTTTCAGCTATGGAAATAGCAGCTAATAAAACTGCTGCAGAGTATAGTCGATATGGATCAGATACATACAAGCAAGTTTATATATATGGAGGATTAGATCCATCTCCAACTATTCTTAAAAGAGCTTATGGCATGTCATGGGGACTTGGAGGATGGCTGCTAACACCTATGATTGGAAAAATTGGAATGGAAAGATTTATGGTCATGCGAGAAAGAGTAGCTAAAGAAATTAATACTACTTTTGCTAGTCACTATACTCAAGAGGTTTCCTTTGAGGAGATGCTTCAACCTGAAGCTATTCTTAATTATGGCAAACAAGCTACTGGGTCTAAATTCTTAGTGAATCCGCATAAATAAAAATAATTCTCTTGTTATATGGGCTTTAAATTAAAAAGAGTTTAGGATAATGAGAGAATGTTTATATTTTTTATATCAGTAATATTTGTTGGTTTAGTCTATCTAGCTTTAGCTTTCTTAATAAACAAAGATAATGCTCGCTATCTTTTAGCAGGCTATAACACCATGGGTGAAGAAGAAAGGAAAAAATTTCCTATAGATAACTACCTTATTTTCTTTAAGAAATTCTTTTATAGAATGGCTATATTTACTTTTATATCATCTATTATTTTGTATCTCTCTTTTGAGGAAGAGATGGCGATAATGTTATGGGCAATCTTCCAGATTGTTCCTTATTTTTATTTTATCTATAAAAGCTTGAAGTATTAAAATGATTACTGACCTTATGCTATATACCTATGGGATACCAATAGTGGTTAGCATGATAATAATAGAAACCGTTTACTCAAAAGTCCATGACCTCTCTGTTTATAAATTAAACGATACAATGGCTGGGCTTGGTCTTTTATTGGGCAATATCCTTGTTAACCTTGCAACCAAGGGTTCTATCTTATTTTTCTATTTCTATTTGTATGATTTTAGAATCTTTACTATTAACGATATATTCTCATCTGCTGCTGTTTGGGTGCTAACTTTTGTGGCAATAGATTTTGTCTTTTATTGGTATCATAGATTCTCACATAGAGTAAGATTTATGTGGGCCGTTCATATGAATCATCATTCAAGCGAAGAAATGAATTTTACTGTGGCTCTTCGCCAAGCTTGGTTTGGGCCAATAACAAAAGTCCCCTTCTTCTTTGTGCTGCCACTGATAGGTTTTGATCCTTTGATAACAGCTTTGGCCGGCGCTGCTGCTACATTATGGGGAGTTACAGGTCATACCCAGATCATTAAAACTCTTGGCCCATTAGAATATATTTTTGTAACACCCTCTTCTCACAGAGTCCATCATGGATCGAATCCAGAATATATAGATAAGAATTATGGAAATATGTTCATTGTATGGGATCGTATTTTTGGAACATTTGCTAAAGAAAAAAATAAAGTTATTTTTGGTATAACTGAAAATGTAAAAACTTTTAATCCTATTAAGATAACATTCATGAATTGGTTAAAAATGTATCAAGACTTCAAAAATTCAAATTCTTTAAGCGATAAAGCACATTCCTTCTTTGGGCCGCCTGAGTGGAATCTAGATAAAAATATAGAATAAAAGTTTAAAAAGTACTATTTAAATAACTTAGTGTAAAATTGAGGAAGGAAAAATAGTATGAATGATGAAAAAAAAGATCTTTTGAATGATCTAAAGATTGACCGATCCTCAGATAATGTTTCTGATGGTGGCTCAATAAATAAAATAATAGTTCTTATTACTATTCTTTTAGTAGTTGGTTTTTTAGCTTTCCAATTCATACAAAATGAAGAGCTCGTAGAAGTAGATTCTTACAAAGCTAAGTCAGCTATGCAATCAAATAACTCTTCTGCAAGCGTATTAGATGCTTCGGGCTATGTTACAGCAAGAAGACAAGCAACGGTCTCATCTAAAATAACAGGAAAAGTCTTAGAGGTTTATATTGAAGAAGGAATGTTTGTTGAAAAGGGGCAAGTTCTTGCTCAATTAGATGATAGTACAGTTCAAGCTGAGCTTAATTTTGCTAAAACGCAATTAAAAGAAGCTAAAAGAGTTTTCGCTAGAACTATGGAGTTGAGAAAAGATAATCTAGCAAGCCAGGCGTCTGTAGATGCAGCTGAATCTCAAGTAGAAGGATTGCAAGCAAGATTAGATATTAGCTCACAAACCGTTTCAGATATGAAAATCAGGGCTCCGTTTTCTGGAGTTATTATTAATAAAGCTGCTCAACCGGGAGAAATGATATCTCCTGTTTCAGCTGGCGGCGGTTTTACTAGAACAGGTATTGGTACTATTGTTGATATGAGTTCACTTGAGGTAGAGGTTGATGTAAATGAGTCATATATCAATAGGGTTCAGCCTGGTCAGCCTGCAACAACCAATTTAAATGCTTACCCAAACTGGGATATTGCTTCTGAAGTTATTGCTATTATCCCCACCGCTGACAGAAATAAGGCTACAGTTAAAGTAAGAATTAAATTATTAGAAAGAGACCAAAGGGTGCTTCCTGATATGGGGGCTAAAGTTTCTTTTCTGAAAGAAGAAGCTCCAAATACCTCAAATAAAGTCAGCGGAGTTATGGTGCCAATAGCCTCAATTAAAAAAGAAGGTGGATCATCATATGTTTTTGTAATTAAAAATGGTTTTTTAATTAAAACCAAAGTTGAAGTTGCTGATAAGTCATCAAATTATGCAAGAATATCAAGGGGTATTGAGGAGGGAGATTACTTAGTTAATGATCCTGATGCAGAATTAAAAGATGGCCAAGAAGTATTAATAAAATAGGAATTGTTATGTCAGAAATATTAGTAGATGTTAAAAATCTCTCAAAAGAATACAAACGAGGCGGCGAAACGCTTGTCGTTTTAAAAGATTTGAATTTAGAAATACCTAAAGAAGACTTTTTAGCTCTCATGGGTCCTTCTGGCTCTGGTAAATCTACCTTATTAAATCTTATTGGTGGATTAGACACGCCCTCAAGCGGCTCAGTGTCAATTAATGGGGAAAGAATTGACCAAATGAACTCAAAACAGTTAAGTAACTGGCGAGCTAGCAATGTTGGATTTATTTTTCAATTCTACAACTTATTGCCTGTGCTAACTGCACAAAAAAATATTGAGCTCCCTCTCCTATTAACTAATTTATCTAGCTCTCAAAGGAGACAGCATGTTGAGACTGCTTTAAATATTGTGGGTTTATCAGATAGATCTGGTCATAAACCAAGTGAACTTTCTGGAGGGCAGCAACAAAGAGTAGCTATTGCTAGAGCTTTGGTATCTGACCCTGATATTTTAGTTTGTGATGAGCCTACTGGAGATTTAGACAGAGATACAGCAACAGAAATTCTTAACCTTCTAAAAAGCTTAAATCAAGATCATGGCAAAACTATATTAATGGTAACTCATGATCCTGCTGCTGCAGATTCTGCTAAAAGATCTCTTCATCTTGATAAGGGTAAATTAGCTTCTTAAAGTGTATTGGATCTTAATTAAAGCAGGGATCGTAAGAAAAAAGATTAGAAGTCTTTTAACAATAATGTCAGTTATTGTTGCGTTCTTCTTATACGGATTATTGCATTCTTCAGATCCTCTTTTTGATGGGTCAGTGGGTGAAATCAATGCTGAGCGAATGCTTACTATGCCTAAGCACGACATGATGTTTGGGAGATTACCTCAGTCACATATTAATTATTTAGACTCTATTGAAAGTATCACTAATATTACTTGGATAGATATGCTTTCAATGGATATTAATTCGATGACTGAAAATATTCCCATTTTCGCAGTTGGGGGAGATTACTTTGAAGTCATGGATAGGTTTAAAGTTCCTAATGAACAAGAAGAAGCATTTTATTCAAACAGGACTGGTGCATTGGTTGGAAAAACAGCTGCGGATATTAAAGGCTGGAAGGTTGGTGATCATATTTCTATACCCACCTTTTCAGCTAAGAATGATGGATCAACAGAGTGGGAATTTGATATTGTTGGAATATATACAACTAACCCTGCTGCAGATGAGCTGGCCATCATGGTTCGTTATGAATATGTTGAGGAAGCAAGAATATTAAATAAAGGCACTGTGTCTATGATTGGATTTAATTTAGATGATCCCTCTAAAGCAGACAAAATAAGCAATTTGATCGATGAAAATTTTAAAAATTCAGCATATGCAACTTTCACAGGTAATGAAATAGCGCTATCTCAAAAAATGTTATCGGATATTGGAAATATTAAATTCATAATAACGGCTATTATCTCTGCTGTATTTTTTACATTGTTATTGGTGACAGCTAATACTATGAGTCAATCGGTAAGAGAAAGAACAAGTGATATAGCAATACTTAAAAGTTTAGGATATAAAGATTTCCAAATATTTACATCAATTTTATTAGAGAGTAATTTTATTATTCTAATTGGTGCTTTTCTTGGCTTGCTATTCACAATAATGACCGTGCCTCTTATAGATGTAGCCAGCGGAGGGCTTACAGGCGGCATTTTTAAGTTTGAAACCTATCAATTTATAAGGGGCATATTAATAGGAATATTAATGGCATCACTTGCAGGTATTTGGCCAGCATATCAGGCTTATAGACTTAAAGTAGTCGATGCTTTGGCCAAGGGGTAATTGTGAAATATTGGATAATTATTGTTGCTGCCCTAAATAGAAAAAGGTGGAGAACGGGCCTCACCATATCTTCTCTTGTAGTTGCCTTTCTTTTATTTGGTTTATTAAGATCAGTTGCAGTTGTTTTTACTGAAGACATTGATTTATCTGGAGATGATAGATTGGTTGTAGCTTCTAAATATTCAATCATTGATTCAATGCCCATATCATATTTACAAAGGATTAAAGGTATTGAGGGGGTTGATATAGTTGCTCATCAAGACTGGTTTGGCGGCACTTATATTGACCGTGCAAATTTCTTCCCTAAGTGGCCAGTACCTCCTAAAGAATTTTTAGATATTTATGAAGAATACAAAATAAGCCCCCAAGATGAAGAGGCCTTTATCAATACTAGAAATGGCATGATCGCAGGGAAAAGATTAGTAGAAAAATTTAACTGGAAAGTTGGAGATAGAATTCCAATTATTGGTGATATATATTTCTTAAAAGATGGCACTAATCTTTGGGAATTTGATTTAGTAGGAATATTTAATGATTCAGAAAATCCGGCCAATGAAGAGCAAGTTTTTCTTAATTATAAATATTTTGATGAAGCAAGGGACATGGCAAATGGCACTGTTGGTAACTTTATTGTAAAACTAGATGATAAAGAGGAAGGACCAAGGATTGCACAAGAAATAGATACTATGTTTGCTAATTCAATGGACGAGACTAAAACTTATACTGAAAAAGCCTATGCGCAAATGTTTGCTAGTCAGATTGGTGACATTGGATTAATTATGAATTCAATTTTAGCGGCTGTATTTTTTACAATTCTATTGGTAACAGGAAATACTATGAGCCAATCTATAAGAGAAAGAACTTCTGAATTAGCAGTTTTTAAAACAATAGGATTTTCAGATATTACTGTTATGTTACTAGTTTTTATCGAATCTTTAGTTATATGTCTTATTGGTGCCTTCTTGGGTTTAGGTATTACTGCAATATTAATGCCAGGACTTTCAGAAATGGTTTCTTTATCTTTGGGTCAAGTAGCATTAGATTCTTCTATAATAATTTCTGGTATTGGAATTGCTGTTATTACTGCATTTATTTCTGGCTTCCCACCCGCTCTTGGAGCAATGAGGTTGAAAGTTGTTGATGCTTTTAGGAAAAATTAATTATGAAATGGTTTAGACAAATTTTTGCTGTTACAAATATGAACTTGCTTTCTATTACCCAGCGTTTTGGATCATCATTAGTTGTTATTGTTGGGATTGCTGGCTCTGTAGCTGTTATGGTCTCATTGTTAGCAATGGCAAGCGGCCTTCAATCGACAGTTGAGGGAACTGGTGAATCTGATAGAGCTATGATCTTAAGATCTGGATCAAATTCAGAGTTAAGCAGCGTAATTTCTATTGAGGAAGCAAATGTACTTTCTAATGCTCCCGGCTTGGAGGAATATGAAGGCAAGCCAATGATTGCATTTGAGGTTTATACAGTTGTAGATCTTATGAAAAAGGGAGCGGAAGATACATCAAACCTGCCTCTTAGGGGTGTAGATTCTATGAGCTTTGCTGTCAGGCCTGAAACAAAAATAATTAAAGGAAGAAATTTTGAGCTAGGTAGATCAGAGCTTATTGTTGGTAAGGGGGCATACGATCAATATCAAGGATTAGAAATTGGAGATGAGGTAGTTCTTAGAAACAGTGCATGGACTGTAGTAGGTGTTTTTAGCACAGATGGAGACATCCATGAATCAGAGTTATGGGCAGATGTTAAAGTTACCCAGTCAGCTTTTCAAAGAGGAGCGGCAACATCAAACGCAATTGCTAGACTTGAATCAGAATCAACTTTTGAGACTTTTGCTATATATGCAGAAAGCGATCCTAGACTTGAAGTAAAAGTAGAAAATGAATTAGCCTATTATAAAAATCAAGCTTCGGGCGTTTCTGCTGTTATAAGTAGTTTTGGTTACTTAGTTGCAGTCATTATGGCTATCGGATCGATATTTGCAGCACTAAACTCTATGTATAGCGCCGTCTCAACTAGATTGGTTGAGATTGGAACCTTAAGAGCTGTTGGCTTTAGAGGAAGCTCTATATTAGCAGCATTAATGATTGAATCAATGATGCTTGCTTTAGCTGGAGGCCTCCTAGGAGCAGGATTATCTTATATAGTCTTTAATGGCTATACGGTATCAACACTTGCTGCAGGAACATTTAGTCAAACCTCTTTTGATTTTGCGGTTACAGGAGACATAATGATACAAGGTCTCATTCTTGCTTTAGTTGTAGGGTTTTTGGGTGGATTCTTGCCTGCTCTAAGGGCTGCAAGACAAAATATAACAGATGCTCTAAGAGCGCTTTAATAAATTTTTAGAATTTTCCTCTTTGGAATCTCATTCTAATAGTAAATACTCTTATTAATGCTACGACAGTTATGATGGCTTGAGTAAATAAAGAAATATACAGAGTATTTGTCCATGACCATTGGTCAATAGTTAACCAAAGCAAAAAAGTTTGAAGGGGGAAATTAATAATAACTCCCATTATTACAATTATCATTGCTTCTCGAAAAGCAGTCCTTTCAGTTTTATTCATTTATATTTTCCTTTTATATTGACGTTTTAAACTTTAACAGCGGTGCCATATGCTACAACCTCAGATGCACCTTGAGTTATAGTTGAGGTTTGGAATCTAAAGGCAATGATTGCATTGGCCCCTTTTGACTTTGCATCTTCAATCATTCTTCCATAAGCGTCTGTTCTTGCTCTCATAAGAAGAGTTGAATACCCCATAATTTCTCCGCCCACTATACTCTTAAGAGAGGCAAAAATATCACTTCCAACATTCCTAGATTTAACAATGCTGCCTGATACTATCCCAAGATATTCTTGAACGGGCTTGCCCTCGATTTCATTTGAAGAAACAACAATAATGTCTTGATCCATAATATTCCTCTTTTTAAGATACCAATATATCATATAAGTAATGAAAGAATTAATAGAAGCTAAATTCTCAATTGGAGATGTAATAAAACACAAATTCCTTGATTTTAGGGGCGTTATTTTTGATTTAGACCCTGAATTTAATAATACTGAAGAATGGTATCAAGCAATACCAGAAGCGATGCGGCCATCAAAAAACCAACCTTTCTATCATGTTTTAGCAGAAAATAAGGATATCTTTTATATAGCTTATGTATCCGAACAAAACCTAGTTTTAGAAAACTTAAATAAGCCAGCCAATCATCCAGACATCCCAAGCATATTCTCTCATTTTGAGGGCGGCAGCCACGTACCAGCTTCAAGAGCTAAGAATTAAATATCTATATTAAAGTGCGCAATCTGAACAGATAATGAGAATATATTCATAGCTTCTTCTAACTCTGTAGCGCTAACAAAAGTTGGTGCAAGCCTGATAACACTATCTTTAGGATCCAATCCGTATGGGTATGTTGCTCCAGCAGGAGTTATGAGAATCCCAGCCTCCTTGCATAATTCTATGACTCTTGAGGCAATAGGTTTTGCTGTTCTGTAAGTTATAAAATAACCGCCTGAGGGAGTTGAGTATGTCCCACACTCTTCAGGTATTTCTTTTAAAATTGATTGAGTTAATTCAAATTTTGGCTGGATAATTTCAGCATGCTTAGCCATATGTCTTGATATGTTATCTTTATTCTTCAGAAAATTTACATGTCGCAACTGATTAACTTTATCTGGACAGATTATCATTGAAGTTCTTATCTTCTTTAAGAGAGATAAAGTCCCCTCACCTCCAGCAAAGAAAGAAAGACCCCCTCCTCCAAAAGTTACTTTTGAAAAAGAGGTAAGAATTGCTGTTTGATTAAGTACATTGGAGTCTTTAGCTAAAGACCATATAGGGGTTTGAATTGGTGCTGAGGGAAAATCATGAATTAAATACGCATGATCAAATAAAAATATCAGATCATTTGAGTATTCTGAGCATATTTTAAATATATTAAGAAGATTTTCATCTGAGTATACATCTCCAGAAGGATTTGAATGTCTTGGAACGCATATAAAGCCGACTATATCTGAGTTTTGGGCTAAGAGTTTCTCTAAAGAATCAACATCTACACCATCCCCCATCAAGGGCACTGATAACATCTCAATTCCTAGCTCATCTAGCATCCTAAAATGTCTATCAAATCCAGGCGTTGGACAAATAAATTTGGGATTTTCTATATCCTTCCACGCTGTACCATTTATTCCATATAAATAACTGGCAAGTAATAATTGATAACTTAATAATAGGCTTGATTGCTCTGCAGCTATAGTGCTTTTAACTGGGCTATCTAAAAGAGCTGCGCCCAGCTCTCTTGCCTCAGAAATACCCCAAGGCTCTCCATAATTTCTTATATCAGATCCATCACTTGCTTTAGTTTCAACTGGTGCGCTTAATAATTCATTAGATAAGTCCAACTGATCTTTGTTGGGCTTGCCTCTTGTTATATCGATTGACAATTGCTTTTCTTTAAGCGAATTAAACCTTGTTATAATTTCTTGGTGCATAATATAAGTGACATTTTATACTAACATCATGATTAATTACCTAATATTAATATCTTTAATTTCTATTTTGGCAATCTTAATCTATCTATTATTCAGCATTAAAAATAAAGAGACTTTTGATAGAGGAGGAAACGAAAATCTACAAAATAAACTTAATGAAGTTTCTGTTGATATTAATAAGGTTGAAATTGATTTAGCTGAATTTAAAACACCAATTAATGAATTAAATAGATTTCTTGGTGGCAATGTAACAACTGGCAGGCTTGGGGAATGGAGTTTAGAGTCCATTGTCCAAGATATGATGCCTGATAAAAGTTATAGTTTTCAAGATCAGGTAAATCCTAAGTCAGCTGATAGAGTAGATTGTTCTATTGTTACTGCAGAAGATTTTATAGTGCCGATAGATTCAAAATTCTATGCAGGTCAATATCAGAGCTACCAATCAGCTGGCAATGATACTGATAGACAAAGAGTTTTAAGGGATTTAAGAACAGCTATCTTAAGAGATGCTGAGGACATTTCAAAAAAATATATTGTAAAAGATAAAACGACAAACTATGTCGTGTTGTATATAGCATCTGAGAAGCTTATTGATTTGGTAGTTAAAATAGATGATCTGAGACAAGAATGTCTAACAGAAAAGAAAGTCTTAATAATGGGGCCAAATACTCTTGCTGCTTTCTTGGACACAATAATAGTTGGACATAACCACGTTAAATTGAATGAAAATGCTGCAAAAATCTCTAAAATTATTAGAGAAATCCAACTAGAGTTCTCAAATTTTGATTCAAGTACTGAATCTGTAATAAAAAGATTAGATGGCGCCTTAAAAGATGTACAAAAACTTCAAACAAGGGTAAATGTTTTGGGGAGTAGGCTTGAAAAAGGTGCTGAAAACTTAAAAGAAGAAGAATAATATTAATGCAGCACCTAAAAATATGGACTTATCTTTCATTACCCTGGCTTGCAGCTACTTTATTATTTTTTTTAGGCTTCCTAGGATTATCTTTTCTAAACGATGTTCCTGAGACTTTCTTAACATCTGAATTAATATCCAAATTATTTCTTAATACGATCTTCTTAGCGCTTTTAGTCGGCATTTTTACTTTTATGATTGCTGCGCCTTTTGCAACTATAACAAGTTTATATATATTTCCGGGTCATAAATTTTATAGCTGGGCTCTTAGTTTGCCTCTCGTTTTTCCAGCTTACATATATGCTTTTATTTTTGTTGGAGGTTTAGAGTATTCAGGGCCTTTAGCCTCATGGCTAAGAGAATTTGGAATAATAATGCCTTCGGTAAGAAACATCCTTGGAGCTTCATTGGTAATGTCTTTAGCTTTGTATCCTTATATGTTTTTACTTATGAAGGCACAAATTAAACATTTAGGCATTCCTCTTTTTAAAGCTGCAAAAACTCTTGGAAAGTCAGACTTTACTGCAATAAGAACCGTGCTATTTCCCTCACTTAAGCCAGCAATAATTGCAGGATTAATGCTTGCAATACTTGAAACCCTTGCAGATCTTGGGGGCGTATCCACTCTTAGAGTTGATACTTTTACAGTTGCTATATATGACGCTTGGTTTGGCTATCAAGATTATTTTAGCGGAGCAAGACTGGCGGGATTCTTGTTTTTATTTGTATTGGTTTTAATAATAATTAGTAGAATGTTAACTAATTCTAAAAGAGTCAGTTCTATTTCTAATGATTCTTTTGAGAAGATCTATATACAAAAACCATATAGAATAATATTTTCTTCGTCATGCCTTTTATTATTTGTTGTCTCTTTCTGTTTACCTCTGCTTCAGCTAATAATGTGGAGCGACTTTAAGGAAGTGTTTCTATCAGAGTCTAATATAAACTTATTCCTTAATTCTGGATTGCTGGGGATTATCACGGCAGCATGTGTAATTTTCATAGCCTTAATATTAGCTCTTGCTTATAAAGGATCTAATAAACTGAAGGTATTTATTTCGGCTTCTGCAATAGGTTACGCGCTCCCAGGCTCAGTTATTGCTGCAGGGCTTTTAATAGTAATTCATGAAATGTTTGATGTATCAATAACTACTATGGGTATATTTGGTCTTCTGTTGGGTCTTACAATAAGGTTTATTACTCCGCCCTTCCAGTATTTGATCTCGTCTATAGACAATATCCCAGATAAAAGTATTTTGGCTCTAAGAACATTTCCAACTAATTCTATAAAAGCTTTTTTATCATTATATTTTCCATCTATAAAACCAGCCTTAATAGTAGCTTTTTTAGTTGTTTTTATAGAGGTTGTGAAAGAGCAACCAGCAACTCTAATTTTAAGACCGGTTGGCTTTGAGACACTTTCCTCTAGGATTTATAACTATACCAGCGAAGGTCAATGGGAGTTGGCAGCTAATCCAAGTATATTATTAGTCTTTCTGAGCTTTATTTTGGTATATTTCTTAAATAAGAGATTAGATAAGAATGAATAAAACAGATCTATTTCAAGAGCATATAAAATTAGGTGCCAAGATGGTAGATTTTGGTGGTTGGAATATGCCAATTAATTATGGATCGCAAATCAACGAGCATAAAAATGTAAGATCTAATGTTGGAATATTTGATGTCTCTCATATGTCAATTTTTGATTTAAATGGGTCTGAACAAGTAGATTTTTTAAGAAATTTATTACCAAATGACGTAGCTAAAATTAGCAATCCAAATAGGGCTTTATATAGCCCTCTTTTAGACGAATCAGGTGGGATAATGGATGATTTAATAGTATATAACTTGGGCAGCCATTACAGAATTATTTCAAATTGTGCTACATCTTCTCAAAACCATAACTGGTTTAAAAAACATTCTGAGGATTATGATGTTGAAGTTACATTTAGAAAAGATCTATCTATTATTGCTATTCAAGGACCAAATTCTTTAAAAATTTTAGAAAAAATTGGTATGGAAAATCTAGATGATCTTATAGATTTTGATCTAAAAATTCTTAATTCGACAATGGTTGCAAAAACTGGGTATACCGGCGAAGAAGGATTTGAGATTGTGGTAAAGAATTCAGAAGTCCAATCGCTTTGGAAGAAGCTTATTGAAGCAGAAGCATCGCCGATTGGTTTGGGTGCTAGAGACACACTAAGGCTAGAAGCTGGGCTTAACTTATATGGAACTGATATGGATACAAGCAACCATCCGTTTGAATCAAACTTAGCTTGGACAATTGATCTTAGTGATCAAGAAAGAAATTTTATTGGCAAGTCTTCTTTGGTAAGAATAAATAAAGAAACTTCCAGGGAGTTGGTAGGAATAATCTTAAAAGAGAAAGGTATTCTTAGATCAAATCAAATTATTACTCATGAAGGTGGGAGTGGCATAGTGCTTAGTGGCACCTTCTCACCCTCTTTTGGTTTTAGTATTGCTTTTGCTAGGTTAGATAAGGGTCACAATGGTAAAGGTAAAGTAGAAATCAGAAATAAAGAGTTTAATGTAGAAATAGTCTCGCCACCTTTTATTAGAAAAGGTAAAATCCTAATATGAGCGAAATTCCTGGGGACTTAAAATTTAGACCATCGCATGAATGGGTTAGAGTTGAAGAAGATGGGTCTGTAACAGTTGGGATATCAGATCATGCGCAAGACCAATTAGGAGATATTGTTTTTGTAGAGTTGCCTGAAACAGGCAGGCAAATATCTGCAGAAGATGAAATTGCTATTGTTGAATCTGTTAAGGCTGCTTCAGATGTTTATTCACCTATTTCAGGAGAAATTATAGAAATAAATGAGCTCTTGATTGATGCCCCAGAAACCGTTAATGAGTCTCCATATACAGACGGATGGTTTTTTAAGATACAGCCAGAAAATATTGATGAATTAAATGACTTACTCTCGCCTGATGAATACGGTGAAATGTGCGAAGAGTAGAAATCTTCCTTTATAAAAGATGAAACTAGAATCCTTTTCTCGAAGACATTTAGGGGTATCTCAAAAAGAATCTAAGGAGATGCTTAAAAAAATTGGATTTAATTCTATGAATGATTTTATCCAAGCAATTGTTCCAGCTAATATTTATGATAATGCAGAATTAGATATTGGAGATGAAACCTCTGAGGATGAAGCGTTAAAATATCTAAATAGTATTAGTAAAAAAAATAACCTTTTTAAGAGTTATATAGGTCAAGGTTTTTATAACACGATAACGCCCGCTCCAATTCTAAGGAATATATTTGAAAATCCTGGATGGTACACATCCTATACACCCTATCAACCTGAAATATCACAAGGAAGGCTTGAAGCTCTCATAAATTATCAAACAATGATCTCTGATCTAACAGGAATGGAAATATCAAATGCTTCTCTTTTAGATGAACCAACTGCTGCTGCAGAAGCAATGATGCTTGCAAAAAGATTAAGTAAGTCAAAATCAAATAATTTCATCATTGATGAACAGTGCTTCCCTCAAACCATAAATGTTATAAAAACTAGAGCTAAACCTTTGGGCATAGATATTAAAGTTAGTAATCCTAAAGAGATGTTGAATGAAGAATGTTTTGCTTTAATCCTTCAATATCCTGGTGCAGATGGTGTAATTGATGACTTCTCAAAACTAATTGAATCAGCTCATAAAAAGAAATCATTAGTAATATTTGCAACTGACCTTCTTGCTTTAACTTTATTAAAACCTCCAGGGGAATTTGATGCTGATATTGTAATCGGTTCATCACAAAGGTTTGGTGTCCCAATGGGTTTTGGTGGGCCTCATGCTGCTTTCATGGCAACAAAAGAATCATTTAAAAGATCCTTGCCAGGCAGGTTAGTTGGGGCATCAATAGATAGTCATGGGAATACTGCATATAGACTAGCTCTTCAAACAAGAGAGCAGCATATTAGAAGAGAGAAAGCCACAAGCAACATATGCACTGCTCAAGCCTTATTAGCTATTATGTCTGGATTCTATGCTGTCTACCATGGGGCGGATGGTTTAAAGGCAATTGCTACTAGAGTGAATGATTACGCCAAGATATTAATGTTAGAACTTAAAAAAAATAACATAAATATTAAATCTTCGAACTTCTTCGATACTATAGTTATTCAATCCAATGAAAAAACTCAAGATTATATTGATAGAGCTCTCTCTAAAAATATAAACTTAAGAATTATTGATAATTCTTCAATTGGAATTTCTATCGATGAAACAGTTTCTCTTAAGGATCTAAAAGAACTAATAAATATTTTCAGTCCAAAAGCAAAAGATATTAGTTATGATGATTTGCCATCTTCAATTCCAAAAAATAGCCAAAGAGCTTCACCTTTCCTTACTCATGTGAAATTTAAAAACTACCAAACAGAAACGGAATTGGTTCGCTATATAAGAAAACTCTCAAATAAAGATATTGCGTTAGACACGTCTATGATACCGCTGGGTTCATGCACAATGAAACTTAATTCTGCTTCAGAAATGATGCCTGTTAGCTGGCCTGAGTTTTCATCCATTCATCCGCTTGCACCATCTGAACAAGTAAGGGGGTATATGCAAATAATTGACGAACTTGAGTCTATGTTGGCTTCTATTACTGGATATTCTGCTATTTCACTGCAACCAAATGCTGGTTCTCAAGGAGAATATGCAGGTTTGTTAGCTATCAATGAATTCCATAAACAAAATGATGATGGTCAAAGAAATATATGTTTAATACCAAGATCAGCTCATGGCACCAACCCGGCTTCTGCTCAAATGGCTGGGATGGAGGTTGTTCCAATTGAGTGTGATTCAAATGGTAATATTTCTATTGATGACCTGAATGAGAAAATAAAAAAACATAAAGATAAGCTTTCAGCCATTATGATTACATACCCGTCTACGCATGGAGTATTTGAATCTACTGTTAGTGAGGTTTGTAAAATTGTTCATAAGGCTGGAGGTCTAGTTTATATAGATGGGGCTAATCTGAATGCAATGGTTGGTATTTGCTATCCTGGAAAATTTGGGGGTGATGTGTCTCATTTAAATCTTCATAAAACATTCTGTATACCTCATGGAGGGGGTGGTCCTGGGGTTGGACCAATAGGTGTAGTAGATAAATTACAAGATTTTATTCCTGGCCTTCATGAAGATCTAAATAGCAGCGTTGGACCAGTATCGGGTTCAAATTGGGGTAGCGCTAGCATATTACCTATAAGCTGGATGTATATAAAAATGATGGGGGCTAAGGGGCTAAGAAAAGCAACTGAGATTGCTATTTTGAATGCAAACTATATTGCAAACAGATTAAAAGATCATTATCCAATCTTATATAAAGGTGAAAATAATCTTGTTGCGCATGAATGTATTATTGATGTTAGGCCATATAAAGATTCTGCCAGTATTGAGGTTGAAGATATTGCAAAAAGGTTAATTGACTATGGATTCCATGCCCCGACTATGTCTTGGCCTGTTGCGGGAACATTAATGATTGAGCCAACTGAAAGTGAATCAAAAAAAGAGATTGACCGTTTTTGCGATGCAATGATAAGTATTAAAAAAGAAATAGAAGATGTTGAAAAAGGAAAGCTTGATATTAATGACAATATGCTCAAACATGCTCCTCATACTGCTGAAGAGGTGGCGAAAGATGATTGGGATCATTCTTATTCAAGGTCTCGAGCTGTCTACCCTCTTGATTCAATAAGAAATAATAAATTTTGGCCTCCTGTTGGCAGAATTGATAATGTTCATGGGGATAGAAATCTAGTATGCAGCTGTCCCTCTATGGACGAATTCTAATGAACCGGTAGATCTATAATTTCCCAATTATTTTTAACACAAGCAGCTCTTAAGTCATCATCAGGATTAACTGCTATTGGATTTTTTACAATTGATAGTAATGGTAAATCATATATAGAGTCAGAATAAAACGTTGTATTCTCAAAACTGTTGATGTCATTAGAGCTCATCCAAGTCTTAACCTTAGATAACTTACCCTCACCCAATGCGAGCTCTCCTATTATCTTCCCTGTATACCTACCTTCAATGATCTCCGCTTCAGTTGAAATTACATTCGAAAAATTAAGCCTTGCTGCAATAGGTTTTACAATTGCTGAATTTGTTGCTGAAGCTAAAAGCATTAAATCATTATTGTGGAAGTGATCATGTAAAAGTCTTAAAGCGTATATATTTATGATTGGCTCTATAGCTGAGGTCATAAAATTCTTTAATTGCTCTTCTACTTGTTCTGGCTTTTTGTCTTTAAAGGTTAAAAGAACGAATTCTAACCATTCTCTGTAATCTAAAGATCCTTGATTCCATTGATTGTAAAAATATTCATTCTTTTTAGAGAAATAATCATTATCAACATGGCCAGAATCTATAAGAAATTTAATCCACTCATAGTCAGAGTCTCCATTTAGAATGGTATTATCTAAATCAAATATTATTAATTTATTACTCATATATACTAAAGCCTTACTATGATTAAAGAATCAGAATACAGATTAAATGTTGGTCTAATCATTATTAATAATAAAGGTAAATTATTGCTTTGCAAAAGAAAAAAATCTAATAATTGGCAGTTTCCTCAAGGCGGGATAGACACAGGAGAGAAACTAGAAGATGCAGCTCTAAGAGAGTTATACGAAGAAGTGGGAATAAAAGAAAAATCGATAAAAAAAATCTACGTCTCTAAAACTTGGTACAAATACGATGTGCCAGAGGCAAAAAAATTTAGAAACTTTCTTCAAGATAATTTTAGGGGACAAAAACAAAAATGGTTTATGTTTGAGTTAATAGAAGATGTAAAGATCGATTTTACAAATGACCCGAACCCTGAGTTTGATGATTATATGTGGAGTTCTTATTGGTACCCCTTATACTCTATTGTAGATTTTAAAAAAGAAGTTTATAGGTCTGTGTTAAAAGAGTTTTGTCAGCCATACGTTGAGAGATTTTCATAATGGGTTATGAATTTCTTATATATCTATTTGTAGGAATATTTGCAGGTAATTTAGCTGGAATGTTTGGTATAGGCGGAGGTGTAATTATAGTACCTGCATTAATTGCAACCTTTCTTTATCTTGGTTTTGATCAAGATTTAATTACTCACCTTGCTATAGGGACATCTCTTGCTAGTATATTTTTTACAGGATTGGCTTCTGCATACTCACATAATCAAAAGCGTGGAATTGTGTGGAGTGCTTTTTATCCACTTGCTTCGGGTATTGTGATTGGAGCAATCTTGGGAGCGGTAATTGCAAGTTTGCTATCTGGAGATACGTTAAGATCTATAGTTGGGGTTTTCTTTTTAGCCCTATCAGTCCAGATAATATCAAGTTATGAATTAAAAAAAACAGATAGAAAAAGCAATATTTTATTATCAACTTCATCAGGCGTTGGTATTGGCGCAATATCATCGATAGTGGGTATAGGGGGAGGAAGTTTCACAGTCCCCTATTTACAATACTTTGGTTACAAAATGAAATTATCTATAGGCACTTCAGCAGCATGTGGCGTTCCGATTGCTCTTTTTGGATCTCTTGGCTACTTTTATATTGGATTAAGTGTAGAAAATCTACCAACAATGTCGTTGGGGTATATCTATTTACCAGCAGTCCTTGGTATAGCAGCTACTAGTATTTTTTCAGCAAGAATGGGTGTTGCTATTGCCCATAGAATGAGTGACCTGGCTCTTAAAATTCTTTTTTCTTTATTTCTAATAATTAATGCTTTATATATGTTAGTTGTATGATTATTGAACTATCAAATTTTTTTAACAACCCAAGCTTAATCTCTCTGGGTCCATTAAATATTCAATATTACGCTGTTACCTGGGTACTTTCTGCATACTTTATTTATCTATTCTTAAAGTCTCACCCGATACCTAAAGAGCTCGGATTATCTATAGACCAAATTAATGATTTAGTATTTCTTTATGGCCTAATCTTTGGGGCTATGGCTGGTGGCAGAATTGGTTATATGTTTTTTTATGGTACCGATCAATTAATCAATGATCCTCTTTCATTATTTTATATATGGCAGGGTGGTTTAAGTTTTCATGGTGGGCTTGCAGGTGTTGCTTTAAGTGTTTTTATTTATTCAAAAAGATTTAAAGTTAATTTCTTAAGATTAACTGATTCTATTACTTTGGCTATGCCTATTGGTTTGGGGCTTGTTAGGATAGGCAATTTTCTTAATGGCGAGCTTTATGGAAAGGCTACATCTGGCAATTGGGGCTTCATCTTTCCCACAGACCCATTTGGGATTGCCAGACATCCATCCCAATTGTATGAAGCTTTCTTAGAAGGAATTATCTTATTTTTGATTCTCTCTTTTATTAACAAAAGAACTTCTAAAACAGGGGTTATTTCGGCTTCATTTCTTATCTTTTATGGATTAATAAGATTTTTTATTGAGTTTTTTAGACAGCCTGATGCACATATTGGCTATGTTGCATTAGAATGGATGAGTATGGGTCAATTGCTTTGCTTGCCAATGATCTTAGTTGGGTTTTTGCTATTAAAATTTTCTTTAAAAAGATTATGAAAGTATATTTAGATTTATTATCACAAATTCTAGAGTCTGGAGAGGAGAAAGAAGATAGAACTAATACAGGAACAATTTCTTCTTTTGGTCATCAGCTTAAATTTAATCTTAAAGAGGGTTTTCCTGCCGTTACAACAAAATCTTTAGCATGGAAGGGAGTTGTATCAGAACTTTTATGGTTCTTAGAGGGTTCTGATGACGAGAGAAGACTCGCTGAAATCAGATTTGGGAAACCTAGAGAGGAATTAACTGACCTAGAGAAATTTTCAACAATTTGGACAGATAATGCTGATAATCAAGGTCGTGATTTGGGCTACAAGAACGATGAATTAGAAAAAAGATTAGGGCCAGTTTATGGGGTTCAATGGAGAGATTGGAATGGCCATGATCAAATTAAGACCCTTATAGATGGCATTAAAAATAATCCATATAGCAGAAGACATATATTAAATGCATGGAATGTTTCTGATATTAATAAGATGGCATTACCCCCCTGTCATGTAATGTCCCAATACTATGTTAGTAGTGATGGTTCTCTAAGTTGTCATATGTATCAAAGAAGTGCTGATATGTTTCTTGGTGTCCCCTTTAATATAGCAAGTTACTCATTGCTGCTTTGTATACTCGCTGAAATATGCGATCTAAAGCCTGGTGAATTTGTTCATTCTTTTGGGGATGCTCATATATATAAAAATAGCATCGACCAAGTTAAAGAACAGTTAAAAAGAGAGCCTATGCCTATGCCATTATTGGAAATGCCTGAAATAAATTCAATTGATGAGATTCATTCTCTTAAAGTAGAAGATTTTGTTTTAAAGAATTACATGCATCACCCTGCTATAAAAGCCAAAATGGCAATCTAGAGATGAATTCAGTTATTTCGCATGTGGTAGCTATGTCTAATAATAATGTCATTGGAGTTAATAATAAATTACCTTGGCAGCTAAAAGATGACTTGGAGCATTTTAAAGAATACACCACTGGTAAGATTATTATTATGGGAAGAAAAACCTTTGAATCAATAGGTAGGCCCCTTCCAAATAGACAGAACTTCGTAATATCTTCAAATCTAAGAGAGGTTGATGGTATTTCAATATTTCAGAATCTTGAAAATGCTATTATCGCTGCCAAAAAATATAATAAAGATCTAGACTCTGCTCAAGAGATCGCAATAATTGGAGGCGGTTATCTTTTTAGAGACTCAATCAATTATTTTAATAAGCTAGTCCTAACTCGAGTAGATTGTGAAATTGATGGAGATGTTTATTATCCTAAAATAGACTTAAAGAATTGGGAATTAGAATCATCAGAAAACTTTCTAAAAAGTGAAGTGAACCAATATGATTTTAGTGTAGAGGTCTTTAAGAAATTATGACTGCTGAATATAGTCTCTTCTTAGCTTTATATTCTTAACTCTAATCTCTTCGTTCTCAGTGTATTTAATCCAGCTATTAGCTGTTTTCTTAATTTTCTTATCTTTATCTCTGGCTGCCATTCTAAATTGTTTTTTAGCCTCTTCAAAATTCTGCAATTCAAATTGAGCCTGGCCTAATGTTAAATGCGCTTGAGATTTTTTCTTTAGCTTGCCTTTTTTAATACCTTTCTCTATTGAAGAGATGGCTTGTTCTAGCTTATCTTCAGCTAAATAAAGGTTACCAAGTAAAACAAAAGTTTCTCCATCTTTTGAAAGCTTCGCGGCCTCCTCTAAAACAGGAATAGCTTTATTAATCTCTTGAGCCATTCTCCAAGAATCAGCAAGCAGTTTAAGAACCTTCTCAGAATCTTTAACAACTGGTTTTAATTCTTCTTTCTTAGTTTTTTCATCAGTCACAAGAACTTTCTTGTTTTGTCCGTAGACAATAACTTTTGCAGCTTGATAAGGGTTGTTATTCATCAAAAGTAATTGTGCCAATGTTAAATATTCGCCCTCTTTATCTAAATAATCTTTCATGTATGCAGCATTTAAAGCAACCATATAATCTTGCTCTCTCTCAAGACTGCCATATGTTTGGGCTAGATTAAGAAAATATCTTTTCTTTGGGTACAAGTTGACGAGGATCTCAAATATCTCAAGTTGTTTTAATAAAGTAACTTTTTCTCCAAACTCTGCTTTTAATTCGTCATAACATGCAGCCATGGTTGCATACCAATTTTCTTTAGGTGTATACCCTTCTATTTCAGCCAATGAAACTGCTTGGAGCCCAGCATCAAGTGATTTTCTGTAGTTCTCTTCAGCAAAATAAGCTGTCATTAATAATGACCATGATTGGGCGGTTACAGTTTCAACCTCATCCATCCATACCAGAATTAATTCAATTCCTTTTGCGTAATCCTCTTCGACCATATGCAATGTGGCTAAAGTCAAAAGTGTTCCTGTTCTAAGAGGAAGAGTCACTTCTTCTTCATTTATAACCTTTGTATAAGCCTCAATGGCGCCCTGATAGTCTTCTTCTGAATACTTTGTATAGCCCCAATAATTCCACATTATTGATCTATCATAACTTTTCATATCTTGAGATTTACTAATCATTTCTCTAAGAATCTTATAAACGGTATTCCAATCTGGATCAGGTTCTTCTGTTGGAATCATTTGTCCAAATGTTTCTGAGTCTTTTTTTGTGTCTTTTATTTCAACAATCTTTACTCTTTCAAGAGCCTCAGTAACCTTAGCAATCTTCTTTGCGGTGCTTGATTGCAGAACTCTAGCTTTCTTGTATGTTGTTTGCTTCTTTGATTTAGAAGACTCATTTGATTGAGCATAAGCATCTATGGGCATAAATATAAATGCCACCATTAGTGCTGAAGAAATCCTAATAAGATTTATTCTTCTCATCCTAATCATCCTCCATTTCATATCTAAATCTATACAAGACATTGTCAACTCTTACAGCTTTACCATCAACAATTTTTGGTTTGTATTTTAGTTTTGCTGCTGCTCTGATGGATGAATTATTAAATATTGAGCAGGGTCTTAAAACTACATCCGGATCATTAATATCTCCACACATACCCTCTTCAACAACTGCGTTTTCAGCTGTGCCTTGTTCAGTAATTGTAAATTTAATAATTGCATAGCCCTCTGTTCCTCTTTCTTGTGCCCTTCTTGGGTATTGGGGTTGAACAGCAAATAGAGGCATATATGCTCCGTCTTTAAAGAATGAACCTCCAGCCTTTATATTTGCTTTTGGTTTAGCTATTGATACATCAACGCCCGTTAAAGGTTGAAGATCTAGCTCTGGCTGGGCAATATCATCTGGCTGCTCTTCAGGCTCCTCGGGTTTATCTACTTCCTGCATTAAGGTATCAATATCTCTTTCTGGCATAACAATGTCAGCAAGCTTAACGGATTTATCTTCTTTAATACCACTATCGCCAAGAGAAATTAGAACAACCATAACAAAAAACAATCCAAGACAGACTATAAATGCTAATGCTCCACTAGATAAATATCTATTTGCTGAAAATGAGGCCAATGATTCTATTGAATTTACAGATTTATTAGCTGTCCCAGTCGTCATATCAATAATCTATTTTGGTTCTGATGCTAAAGATATAGCTGAAACGCCGGCTTCTCTGGCACCATCCATCACTTTAATAATAGTATCAGCAACTGCTTTTTCATCAGCCTGAATAACCACAGATCCCTGAGGGTTGTCAGCAAGCATTTTTACAACATTTGCTTTAACTTGTCTTACGTCTATTCTTCTGCCATCCATCCATATTTCGCCAGTTGGTCCCACTGCTATTAAAATAGCTGCATTTTCTTGGGTCTCTGCCGTATCAGAATCTGGTCTATTAATTTCTAAACCAGGCTCCTTAATGAAATTGGCTGTAACAATAAAGAAAATAAGCATGATGAATACAACATCAAGCATTGGAGTTAAATTAATCTCACTTTCTTCTTCTTTTACTGCACTACTAATTGAACCTCTTCTCACAATTCTCTCCTAATATCTTTTAATAATATCATTTAACATATGCTCTCTTTTTTGACTGGCACTATTTAAATAAATAGTTGCAAAAACTCCAGATAAAGCCACCACCATACCAGCCATGGTAGGTAATGTTGCTTTAGAGACGCCGCCTGCCATTGATCTGGCATCTCCGCCTCCATTAAAAGCCATAACTTGGAATACTTCTATCATTCCTGTAACTGTTCCCAGCAAACCAAATAATGGCGCAACGGCAACACAAGTTTGAATTAATGATAAATTTCTATTGATCTCAACTTTAGCTTGAGACATATACTTTTCACGTATTTGAAGGGCATACCAAGAAGTTTTATCTTTTCTTGATTCCCATCTCTTAACTATATCTGCAATATAAACATCATAGCCTTGAGCGTAATAGAAGATTCGCTCAAAGATCATAGTCCACATAAATAAGACTAATAAAGCTATTCCCCAAAGAACATCTCCACCCTGTTCCATGAAGTCTCTAATTGAGACAAATGCTTCAGTTATTGCATACATAAATAATTAACTTGTTTCTGAATGCTCAGCTAAAATACCAGTGCTTTGCTCTTCTAAGATACTAATTATTCCTTTAGCTGAAGATGCGCTAAATGAATGAAGTAAAGTAGTTGGAATAGCAACCAGTAGTCCTAAAACAGTAGTAACAAGTGCCTGAGAAATACCACCAGCCATAAGCTTAGGATCCCCAGTACCATATAAAGTAATTTGCTGGAATGTAACGATCATACCTGTAACTGTTCCTAATAGTCCTGCTAATGGAGCAACAACAGAAATGATTCTTACAACACTAATACCTCTCTCAATATCTGGTCTTTCGGCCATAATTGCTTCGGCTAGTCTTAGCTCTAATGTATCTATATCTTTCTTAAAGTTATCTTGTCCTACCTTAAGAACTCTTCCTAAAGGATTATTTGCATCAGCAGTTTTTGATTTAGTTTGTTTATTAACAGCAATGCCTAACATATATAAACTGTATAGTTTCCAGAATGCTATTGCGATACCAATAATACCAACAAATATTATTGCGTAACCAACTTCTCTTCCTTGAGCAGCTCTTTCTGCCAAGGATGGAGTTTGAATAAGATTTGCCAATAAACTTCCGCCAGTAGGGCCAGTAGGATCTACTCCAAATTTGACTTGCTCTCCTGCACTAGCATCTCCTAAATTCTTTGCGCTTTTAGTATATCTGCCAGCAGGCTGTCTTGGTAGAAAGGCGTATTGACCTTTTGATGAAGCAAATTCAAGATATTTACCATCACATACAGCGTTAAATAAACCCACTCTAGTAACTTCACATTCAGTGGTTTCGCCATCAACATCTATAACTGTTGTATTGAATTTAACAACATTTCCACCAGCCACCATTTCATTTTGTAATTCAAACCATAAGCGTTCAATTTCTCTAACGGTTGGCAATTCGGTTGTTTCTGACATTTTCCCAGTTAAATTATTTAAAAAGGAGACTCTTTCTAATCCAAATTCTGCTGAACTAAGGGAGCTAGCAAACATTGATGAAGCTTCACCAGCTGAGCTTTGCAGATGTCCAAATAATTCTACTAAAGATCCTAATTCTTTCTTATAAGCTTCTTCTTTAACTCTAAGGATTTCAGCATTTGCTTTGTATTCAGCTTCTAATTTATCTGCAATCCTCTCTTGTCGAGCTAATTCTCTCTTTTCAGCAGCTAAAATACTTGCTTGCTTATTCTTATTAGCTAAGAATTCAGCCTCTCTTTTTGTATTCTCAGATTGCTCTTTAACCTTTCCCTCTTTAACGAGAGCTAATAGAGCTTCAACTGTGCTAGGCTCTTGATCAACACTTGCATCTTCTGCATCTTGTGTAAAAGATGGATTTGCAAATGTAACAATTAATATAAAATAAAATAAATTTAAACGTTTCATTAGCTTTGCCCCTTAACTACTATTGGTAACATGAGCATATCTGTAGGAGCTAGTTTTTTAGCCATCCTAATGCCATCTCTAATTGCGGTTCTATAACCACTATCAAGCTCAACCCAATCATTAACTTCTTTGTCCCATACGCCGCTACTTCTTTCATCTTTTGTTTGATAAAACATTCCGATTCTGCCGATAACCAGAACATTCGCAACAATCTCTTGACCGTCAATAATAATTGGAGCTTCGAATGCGTCAATCTTTCTGCCGTATTCACCCTCGATGTTATAAGCTTCTAGGATCTGTCTAACTTGCTCTGAAGCAGTAACCTTTGGATTAGACAATGAACTTCTAACCAAGTCTAATCTTTGTTTTCTTTCTTCTACATGAAAAGGTAAATCAAGTTCAACAAATTTCTCAAGGCCTTCTAACATTCTCTGGGCAAGAGGTGGTATTTGTCTCTGCATAACAACCACTTGTGTAAGCTGGTCATCTAATTTATCCATTAACTCAAGCTGAGCTTGAATTTGGATCCTTTTTTGTTCGTTATAAATCTTTAAGCCTTCTACTTGCTTAGATACAACTTTCCATTCATTTATGATTCTATCTGTCTTTTTCTCTGTGCTATCAATCCTCTCCTGAGATGCGGATGATAGATCTGAGTTTTCTCTTCCTACTTCTAAAACTAATTCCATTTCAGTTGCACTAAGCACAAAAGGAAAAGCTAAAGCAAGAGACATAATCATGGCTCGTAATTTCGACATATTATTTGCTCCCCATATATTATTAACTTATGTTAATAATCTCTTTAAAAGTCCTGACATTCTAGCAAGTTAATCCAATAAAGGACAAATTTAATTCAGTTGTAGCGTATTTTTTTTTGACATTAGTATTTAAATATACTTACCAAAACTTGATAAAGACCATGGGCGTGTTTTCAATATAAGAAATATAGTCTTTATTATCTCCCCATTTAACACTCCCTCTTCCTTCTAGCATCCTTACTCCACTAATTTTTACTAATAATAAATATGTCCAGATTGGTGATATTAATGTCAAAAATTCTATGCCTGACAATGAAGAAAAAGACATAAGAGCAACGCCAGTCCATAAAGCAATCTCTCCGAAATAATTTGGATGCCTTGATCTACTCCATAAGCCAGTAGTTATAAATTTATCTCTATTTTCAGGTATTGCTCTAAAAATTGTTTTTTGCTGATCAGCAATTATTTCTATAGCGAATCCACCAATAAACATAAATAGGCCAATATAAAAAATAGGATTAATAATAATACCTGTATCGCTTGCTATTCCAGTTATAGCACATAGTGAGCACAAAGAAACCCAGGCTCCCTGTAAAGTCCATGTCATAAAAAACTGGCTTGGTGATGGCTTTATAGTCCTAAATCTCTTGTCTTCGCCATCTTTCGCTATTCTTGAAAAAAGAAATGTTCCTAGCCTGCCAGCCCATAAGATTACACAAACTGCTATTACTGTAGAGCCCCAGTTAGCATTAATACTCCCAGAAGCAGTTAAATAAATTAAATAAGCAAATACGCCTGAATAAGTAATACTGCCAGTTAAATCAAAAAATTTTTCTGTCTGAAAAACATATGCTGGAATAAAAGCAATCCATTGAATTATATAAATTGCTAGAACTATATTTTGAACTAATGGGTTGCCAATTAATAAGCTAATACCAAATGGAATAATAAAACCTAAAGCAGCAAAAGATAAATAATGTATTGGTTTCATAATTTACTCCCACCCACAAGATCGACCTTGATTTTCTTTTTCAAGCCAATCTTGAAGAGGCTTATAATAGTTTAAGATTGAGCGTCCGCTTAATGCCCTATCTCCGGTTAAAGCTTCAAATGCATCCTGCCATGGTTTGCTCTGGCCAAGGGCCAACATATTCCTAATCTTAATTCCTGCCTCTGGATTGTTATAAATTGAGCATTCATGCAAGGCTCCCTCAAAACCCATTTCATTACATAGTGACTCGTGAAATTGATACTGCATAATTTTTGCTAAATAGTATCGAGTATATGGGGTGTTTCCTGGAATATGATACTTAGCACCCGGATCAAAATATTCTTCACCTCTTTGCATTGGAGATGTTATGCCTTGATATTTCTCTCTTAATTCCCACCAGCTCGAATTAAGATTATCTTCTGTTATCTCACCGGTAAAGACTCCTGACCTCCATTTATCAAGCATTAAAGTCCATGGAAGAGAAACTACCCCATCTAGAGCTTGTTTCATTAAAAGTGCTATAGGATCTTTTTCTGCCGCTTCAGCCTCTGCTTCTGTAACAAAGCCTATCTGAGTAAGATAATCAGGTGTAATAGACAAAGCTAAAAGGTCTCCTACTGCTTCATGAAAACCATCATTTGCTCCACTTCTGTAGACTGATGGAAGGTGATTATAAGCTTGATAATAAAATATATGCCCCAGCTCATGATGAATGGTTACAAAGTCTTCTGCATTTTTTTCTATGCACATTTTAATTCTGATATCTTTAGTTGCTGGATCTAAGTCCCATGCTGATGCATGACAAACAACATTTCTATCTTGTGGTTTAATAAATAAAGATCGCTCCCAAAAAGTATCTGGTAATGGCTCAAAACCTAAAGATAAGAAAAAATCCTCTGCTATTTCAACCATCTCAATTTCAGTTAGATTTTTATCTAGAATGATTGATGTCAAATCAATTGATTCTGTATTTGGATCTTCTTCAAAAACAATATCGTAAATATTTGCCCAAGATTGTCCCCACATATTTCCTAGAATATGTGCAGGCAGCATTCCTTCAGCGGGTGCTATCTCATCGCCATATTCCTCATTAAGTTTTGCTCTTACATGGCATTGAAGAGCATCATATAGAGGTTTTACCTCTTCCCAAACCCTATCAGTATCAGCAAGAAAATCCTCTGCTGGCATATCATATTTACTAAACCATAAATCAGTTAATCCTTCATAACCAAGGTCTTTAGCGCCTAGTTCTCCTATTTCAACCATTCGTAAATATTTATCTTTCATGGGTTTGCCAATTTCACGCCAACCTGTCCATGCTTTTAAAAGCTCGTCAGGATTTCTAGATGAGTCTATTATTTGCTCAAAAGCTTCAAGGTCATAACAATCATCTTCGGTAAAACAGTGTTTGCCAGAACCATACATTGCGCCCAATTCAGACTCTATATCCGCTAACTCGCCAGCGAGAGCATCATCTAATGGTGCTGGCATAACAAAACCACCTTTTATAAGGTCTAATTTTCTTCTCATATCTTCAGGGAGGTCTAAATTATCAAATGTTGCCGCTTCATTGGCTCTTTCTACAGACATAAGTGAATAACGCTTGCCAAAATCAGCAACTATCTTTTGTGAATCGTAAGTTATAAAATTAGAACTAATCCAGTATGCAGAAGAAATAACTGGACCAAGAGTTTTATCCTCTTGTTCTACTTTCTCTAAAAATGACTCTACATCGGATATGGTTTTAACCTCAGAATCGTTTGAAGAACAAGATACTAAAATAAATATTGATATTACTAAACTAAATAATTTGTTCATTTTACATTCACCCCTTTAAAATAGACTTATAGTATATTATGAAAATTTCAACAAACCAGTTTAAAAATGGAACTAAGCTTTTATTAGATGGGGCTCCCTGCTCTATTATTGATCATGAGTTTCATAAGCCCGGCAAAGGTCAAGCAGTTATGAGAGTAAAATATAGAAATCTTTTAACTGGCAATGTTATTGATAAGACCTTTAAATCTGGCGAAAGCGTTGAAACTGCAGATGTTAGTCATAATGAAATGGATTTTCTATATTCAGATGGTGAAACATGGAATTTTATGGACCCAATTAGTTTTAACCAATTAGAAGTAGATTCTAAGACCATTGGCAATGCTAAAAAATGGCTTGTGGGACAGGAGAGATGTGAAATAGTCTTATGGAATGATCAGCCCATAAGCGTTGAGGCTCCTGTATTTGTTAATCTTGTTATTTCAAGCTCTGAACCTGGTGTTAAAGGAGATACAGTCTCTGGGGCCACTAAATCAGCTACCCTAGAAACGGGTGTAAGCATACAAGTGCCTTTATTTGTTGATGAGGGAGAAACGGTAAAAGTGGATACTCGTTCAGAAGAGTATGTAGGTAGAGCATAGAGATGATTAAATTTTTTAACCAACACATTGAAAACTTTCTAGTTAAAGAGAGTGGGTATAGCAAGGAAGATGTAATATTAATTAAAGATAAGTATAAAACTGAAATAACTGATGATTTGAAAAAGGGCCATATTACAACAAATATTGGTCTAGTGTCTGGGAGCGTTACAGGCACTAACCCCAAAGAGGTTGCAGAAGCCCTAAAGAAGAATTTAATTAATCTAGATGGAGTGGATCAAATTGAAGTTGCCGGTCCTGGATTTTTAAATATTTTCTTAAATAGGTTATATTTTGTAAATCTTATAACAGATTCCTTAAATGCTAAAAAAGCATATGGCACATCTAACTTGGGTGAAGGTCAAAAAATCCAAATTGAATTTGTCTCTGCAAATCCAACCGGGCCTCTGCATGTGGGCCATGGAAGAGGTGCTGCTTTTGGAGATGCTCTTGGTAGAATCTTGGAAGCAAGTGGTTATAAGGTTTCAAAAGAATATTACATAAATGATGCTGGCAGGCAAATTGATATTTTGACTGTTAGTGTTTTGCTAAGACTGTTTAAATGCTTTGAAGAAAGTAGTTTTCCATCTAGTGGCTATAAAGGGAAATATATCGTAGATATTTCTAATGAAATTGATAAAAAAGATTACATTAATGAAAATCAGCTCAAAACCATTATTTCGAACCTCCCATCTGATCCAGAAGAAGAAATTGATGCCCTAATAAGAAATTTTAAGAATGAAGCTACCGAGCTTTGGGAGCATGCTAAAAACAAGTCTTTAAATGTTGTCTTAGCTTTAATTAAAGAAGATCTGGCAGCCTTTAAAGTAGATTTTAATAATTGGTTCTATGAATCAAGTCTTGGGACTTTGGGCGATAAAGAATCAAAACTTTATTCAGCAATTAGCCAATTACAAGAAAGTGGGCAGGCCTACAAAGATGAAGGCGCGCTTTGGTTGAATACTGAAAATGTGGGCGATGATAAGAATAGAGTTCTTATCAGAGAAGATGGGAGGGCGACATATTTTGCTGCTGATGTTGCATATCATAAAGACAAGGTTGATAGAGGTTTTGATAGACTTATTAATGTATGGGGTTCAGATCACCACGGATACATCAAAAGAATTGAATCATCACTTGAGGGTTTGGGCTTTTCTAAAGAGAGGTTGCATGTCCAGTTGGTTCAATTTGCTAACCTTTTTCAAGGTAAAGAAAAAATTAAAATGTCTACTAGAAGTGGAAAATTCTTCACTCTTAGGAATTTAATAGATGAAATAGGAGTTGATGCTGCAAGATTTTATTATTTATCAAAACAAGCAGATCAGCATCTAGATTTTGATATTGAATTAGCAAAATCGCAAAATAAAGAAAATTTAATTTACTACATTCAATATGCCCATGCGAGGATCTGTTCTCTCCAAAATAAATACTTAGAGCTGAATGATTCATTGCCAACTAGTATCAAATCAATAGAAGATGGTGCTTATTTGTCTTGTGATAAATTAATTCATGAGGCTTCAAAATTCCCAGGCGTTGTGCAAAGATCAGCAGCAGCTCTTCAGCCGCACTTATTAGTTTTTTATCTAAGAGATCTTGCTCACCAGTTTCATAGCTTCTATAACGATAATCCTGTCCTTAAAGAGTCTAAAGAAAATCAAGAATCTATCTTACAAAGCTTGAATCTTGTTAGGCTTGTAATTGCTAATGGTCTAAATCTCTTAGGAATAGATGCTCTAGAAAAAATGTAACGATGAGAGATTTTGCACCTAGAGTCTCACCGAATAAAAAGAGAGCAAAAAAAACCAGAACAGTTTTTAGATCTAAAAATAAAAACAAGCCTGTCTTTAATAAAAAAATAATAATAACTTTATTGTCTATCTCACTTCTTATAATTTATACATCTTTCTATTTATTTGATAGTAATCTAGAAATTTTTGAACCCGGGCCTATTTCTGAAAACAAAGTCTCAATTACTTTTCCAGAAAAGTTAAAAGAACAGAATACATTAATTGAAATTAAAGAAGTTTTAGATAAGTCTAATTGTACGTATTTTCTTCAGGTTGAGGCCTACGGGAAAGAGAAATTTGCTTCTGAAATGTTATATAAGTTAAGAAGTATGGATCTAGAGCCCTATCTTGAAGAAATTAATAATATAGACAGAAAATTATATGGTGTCATGCTTGGTCCATATTTAAATAAGTCAGATGTAAATAATGCAAGAGAGGTAATTATCAGGATAGGGCTATCCCCTCTCATTAAAACAAAATGCACAATTCAATAAATAATAAAATAAAAAACTTTAGCCATGATTTTGCTATAGCTTGTAGAGATTCAAAGAGGAGTGAGGAGGATATTTCGATCATAGCTGTATCTAAAAAGCATGACCTATCATTAATAAAAGATGCATATCAAAATGGATTCAATAATTTTGGAGAGAATTTTGCGCAAGAGCTAGAAAAAAAAGCAACTGCATTAAAAGACCATGAAATAACTTGGCACTTTATTGGGCCAATCCAATCAAACAAAATTAAATTAGTGGCAACTCATGCTCATTGGGTTCATTCTCTGGATAGAGAAAAAATAATCTTAAAACTAAATAATCAATGTAAGACTTTAAATAAAAACATAAATGTTTGCATTCAAGTTAATATTGATAATGAGGTATCGAAGTCAGGTATTAATCCGAATAAATTATTAGAATTATCTTCTTTGGTTGAGGCACAAAGCAATCTTAATCTTAGAGGCATTATGGTTCTACCAAAGCTCTCAAATAAAATAGAGGAAACAAAAAAAGTAATGGGGAAATGCTTTGCTTTACATGCCAATTTAAAACTTAGCTATCCCAATGCAGATATTTTATCGATGGGGACAACTTCAGATTTTAAGACCGCAATTGAATCTGGTTCAAATATGATAAGAGTTGGGGAGTCTATTTTTGGAAAAAGGCAATGAAAGGAATAGTTTTTTTTGGTGCAGGAAATATTAGTCAATCAATAATAATTGGTTTAATAAATAATGGTTTTCAGAAGAAGTATATTAACTTTATAGATAGAAATCCTTTAAATAATAAAATTATAAAAAAAATGGGTATTAAGCCTATAGATATAAAGCAGCTAACCAAAAATAATCATCATATAATTCTTGCTGTAAAGCCAAAGGATGCTATTCAAGCATGTAATCAAATAGCCATTATTAACAATAAGCCGAATTTAATTAGTCTTGTAGCTGGCATAAAGATTAAAACAATTAAATCGGCGTTTAAAGACCCAGCAATCGTAAGAGCAATGCCAATAACTTCTTCTGCATACAACAAAGGTATTACGGCTATTTATGGAAATCCTGGGTCTAATGATCTTATAAAATATTCTAAAAAAATCTTTGATAAAGTTGGCATTTCTTTACTTCTAGAAAAGGAAAAAGAAATAGATAATTTTACTGGCTTGATAGGAAGTGGTCCTGCATATTTCTTCCATATTCTTAAAGTCTATGAAAAAAGAGTTCTTAAACTCTCCAATGGAGACAAACAGTTGACTAATAAAATTATTAGTACTTTTTTAGATGGTATTTCGGCTTCAGTGAAAGATAATGTTGGTTTTGATGAGGCAATAAAAAAAATTGCTTCAAAAAAAGGTACCACTGAAGCTGGAATTAATTCCCTAATAAGCAATAATGTTCTCGAACTTTTTGAAAAAGGCATATTAAATGCCATTAAGCGATCAAAAGAAATAAGTGATGAATACTAACTTAATAAATCTTCTAAGCATCTTAATAAGCTCCGTAAGTTATGCTTTGGTTATATTGTTAGTATTTAGATTGCTGAGAGTTAATTATTACAACCCAATAGTTAAAAGTCTGGTTAAGATCTTAAATCCTTTATCGATTGCCTTTACATCTTTAATGGGCGGCCTCTTGGGGATTTTTGCAGCAGCACTTTTATTTAAATTTTTAAGTTTCTATATGATTACTGGATCAACTTATGAGTTATATGATTTATTTGTCTATGCTGCTTTAAATATCTTAAGCAGCATAAGTCAGATTCTATTATTTGCAGTTATTGGAGGAGTAATACTAAGTTGGGTTTCTCCTGGAAACCCCCACCCTCTTCTGCAATTAATTGAAGAGATCTCTAATAAAATAATGAGCCCAATAAGAAATTATATTCCTGCAATGGGTGGTCTTGATTTCTCTCCTTTGTTTGTTTTGATACTGTTAAATCAAGTAGATATTCTTTTGGCTCAAATAGCTAGGGTTTTACTGTGAGGTCAGAAAGAAAGCTACATAGCTTTGATTCGGGGATAACTCTTGAATGCGGAGATATTCTTAAATCATTTGATTTGATGGTTGATACTTATGGTAATTTAAACTCAGATAAATCTAACGCTATTCTAGTTTGTCATGCATTTTCAGGGAGTCATCACGCAGCTGGTAATTCCTCTGAGGATGATAAGCCTGGTTGGTGGGATGAATTAATAGGTCCCCAAAAAGCTATTGATACAGATAAGTTCTTTGTTGTTTCTCCAAATAATTTGGGGAGTTGTTTTGGTTCCACTGGGCCTACAACTGTTTCTCCGGATACAAATGAGGTGTATGGGAAAGATTTTCCTGATGTAACGGTATTGGATTGGGTAAATTCACAGAAAATGCTCCAGGATAAACTTGGAATAACATCTTGGGCTGCTGTAATGGGAGGAAGTATTGGTGGAATGCAGGCTTTACAATGGGCAATAACTTTCCCAGATAATGTTAAGAGATCAGCTGTTATAGCTGCCGCAGCAAAAGCTAGCTCACAAAATATAGCTTTAAATGAAGTAAGCAGAGAATCTATAAGGAAAGATATTGATTTTTGTGGCGGTGATTATCTTAAAAAAAATACTTTCCCAAAAAGCGGTGTTAAGGCTGCGAGAATGTTGGCTCATATTACTTACTTGTCTGAAGAAAATATGAACAAAAGATTTGGAAGAAAATTTCAAAACTCTGAATCTAAGGTTGGTGAGTTTGTAGATTATGAGGTTGAAAATTATTTACAATACAAGGGAACAAAATTCTCAGAATTCTTTGATGCAAATACATACATAATTATGTCTAAAGCAATGGATGGATTTGATCCTGCAAAAAAATATAACGATGAACTAAAAGAAGC
>Ga0208277_1000213_pt1 | contig 35107 bp, 33 predicted proteins | sample ETNtaG_5_FD_185782 | JGI IMG/M metagenome (GOLD analysis project Ga0208277, IMG submission 185782) | Marine microbial and viral communities from oxygen minimum zone, Eastern Pacific Ocean - ETNP201406SV205 (SPAdes) (version 2) | ecosystem: Environmental > Aquatic > Marine > Oceanic ...
ATACAGCTGCAATTAAAATAGCTTGTTTAATCGTTAAAGCTCTCGCTCCAACAGATGTTCCCATTGAATTAGCCACATCGTTAGCCCCTATGCCAAAGGCCATAAAAAACCCTATGAATGCTGCAATCAGAAGAATATTAAAGGGATCTGTGAATAAATTTTCCATGTAAAAATATAAAAAGTTTTTCGACTAAGTGTATTTAACAATATTCAAAAGGAGAATCTATTACTTAGTTGTGACCAGTTATGTATATTTGTGCAAAATTTAAGTGAACTATTTAAGCTCGCTTAATAGGAATTTTAAAAAGAGAATAAAATTTTTAAGAAAGAATTACTGCAGCTAGTACAATACAAGCAGATATAAAGCCTACAAACTGCATTTCCTGTGCTTTTGAGCTACCTGGCATTAATCCTTTATTTTTTAAAGTTTTCTTAATATTAGTCATTTTGTATTGTTTCTTAAGTGACATAAAATTGTCACACAAAAGACACATTAAATCAAACTAAAATAAAAATCTACTGTTTTTTTTGAATTTCACAATAGAAGTCTTTTTAGATAAGGAACTAAAACTTAAATTCTAAACCTATTCCTGTATAAGCATGATCAGCATTGCTGGCATCAACTGAACGATTAGTATGGTAAGTAAAAACCTTAAAACTATCAGATAATTTATGATCATATCCAAGCTGGATTTGTTCTAAACCAACTAACGCATCTGAACTACTGTACTGAAATTTAACTGTACCTTTTCCCTCTGCTACTTTTCCAGAAATACTAAAAGTATAAGCATCATAGTCATGACCATTACTATATTGTCTTGAAGATTTGGTTGTGGTGTAAATAAATCCTATTGTTGTTGGCCCTGCAGGGATCATCATACCCAAACGATTGTGATCAAATCCAAATGCAGATTTCTGTTCTGAGGCGAGTGCAAATTGAATTACCTCGATATCATAAATCAAAGAAAAAGAAATATTTTTTCCAAAAGATGTTGGGCTAGATAAAGAATTAACATAAATGGAGTTATTACATTGCAAAGGTGTAAAGGATCCAAGGCCATTTATTGTAGTTCTTGCTCCACTTGTTCCAGCCAAAGCGCATAAGCTAGTTTCATAATAAGCACCTTTACTCACTCCCAAATGAAGAGATAATCCTTTTGTTAATTCAGGCGAGTCATATCCTAAAAAAGAGGAGTTTCTGTTTTCGCCAGCAGTTATGTTCTTTATATCCCCTCTTAAGTCATTAAATAAATCTGCTTTCAATCCTGCTCTTTTTATAGGGGTGTCGTAAGTGCCTAACCTTATTGTTCCAAAATTACCTGTTATGCCTAAAAAGGAATTTCTAGTCTTGAAGGTACTTGAGGAATTATTTGCGACATCAACTTGATACTCAAGTTGATAAATTCCAGTTAGCTTGTCATTAATTTCAAAATCGCCCTTCATGCCAACCCTTGAAGAGTTGCTGATTAAATCAGAACTGGTTGAAGCTCCATTTCCTCCGTCATAATCAATAGATACATTCAACTTTCCATAAATTTTTGGCATACCCGTGGCGGTTGAAGAAATCATTAAAAAGACTAGGACCTTTAGAAAGGTTTTTATACTCATAATCAACACCTTGAAAAGGTGTAATTTTAAACGATATCGATTACAAAAATGGAACAAAAACTAAAACATTTCTAATTTTTTTGTTACAAATTTGTGAAATTTGCCTATTTAATTTTCTTTGATTTACAATCAAATCATGATCGAGTTTGATATTCCAGATTACAAACGAATAAACGAAGAGCTTTATGAGAAAGAAAAAAGAAAGCTTTTGATTGAATTGGTAAAACTGCAAAACTGGATTATTAAGTCAAAGCGAAAGATTGCTTTGGTTTTTGAAGGTAGAGATACCGCAGGTAAGACCGGAAGCATCTCCGTACTTACTAAATACTTGATACCAGATCACTGTAAGCTCGTTGCTTTAGGCAAGCCAACTGAGAAAGAATCTAAAAAATGGTTCAAAAGATATGAAAAGCATTTACCTAATACCGGTGAAATTGTTTTCTTCGATCGTTCTTGGTATACCCGAGCGTTAGTTGAAGCGACTATGGGTTATTGTACGAAAAGACAATATACCTACTTCATGAAAAATGTAATTCCCTGGGAAAAAAAACAGATTGAAGAAGGTGTTGAATTTTTTAAATTTTATCTATCAATTGAAAAAAATACACAACAAAAGAGGATAGATAAAAGAGCTACTAGCCCTCTCGTCTATTGGAAGATAAGCGAAAATGATTTAAAGATGCTTGATAAATGGGATGCCTTCACTCTATATAAAGAACAAATGTTCAAAAGAACTTCATATGATGAGGCGCCATGGATTGTTTTAAATGCCAATAATAAAAAAGTTGCAATATTAAGTGCACTGAGGTTTATCTTGAATGCCTTTGATTATCCAGATAAAGATTTACCCAAACCAAAAATCTGGTCAGAAGGTTTAAACAATTACAAAGTTGAAATCAATAAGGTACTTTTTGAAAATTTATCGTATCAACAGTATAAAACTTTAAGAGTTTTTGCTGATGAATAAACAATCTAAGAAAGTTTCTTGCATAGATATTGGTTCAAATGCCATTAAGTACCGACAATACCGTTTGTTGCCGAATAGCCATCTTGAATTAGATACCTTCAAAAGAGTTAGCTTAAGGTTAGGGTCTGATGCTTTTAGTAGTGGGAAAATGACAGATGAGACTTATCTAGATTTTTTAACAGTTTTAAAAAAACTAAAAAAGCATGCAAAAAAAAAGAATGCTGCTTTACTAGGAATATTTGCAACCTCCGCAATGCGCACTTTTTCCAACAAAGAAGAAATTATTAAAAAAATAAAAAAAGAATTGAATCTAGAAATTGAAATTCTCTCTGGAAATGAAGAAGCTTCATTATTAAAATTTTTTAACTACAAAGAATTCATCGACTCAGAAAGTCTATTAGTGGATGTTGGTGGAGGAAGCACAGAACTTTACCTTTCTGATAAAAATGAAGAAAAACTTAAATCTTTCAATTTGGGTGCGGTAAGAATTTTAAAAGGCTTAGATAAAGAAAAAAATTGGCAAGAGTTATCAAATTTTTTAGCAAATATTAATTCCGAACAAGTACAAAATATCATTGGTATTGGAGGTAATGCTAGACAGATTATTCAAGCTGCTGGAGTTTTAAAAGATTCCTTAAATTTAGAGGAACTCCAAAAAATAAGATCTCGACTAGGGAAATTATCTCTTGAAGAGAAAATATCCGATTACAATTTTCCTACGGATAGAGCAGATATCATTGAACACGCTGCAAACATTTTTGAATTCATTTTATTATGTTTCGAAAATGCGAAATTCTTTGCATCAAATTGGAATATAAGCGATGGCTATATTTTTAAGAAAAATGCTGAAATCTCTCAGGCTACTTCCTTAGAAGTTTCTTGATGTATTTTTACATCAATGTAAAAAATTGATCCTTTGGGTTCATTTGATTCTACCCCAACGGAATAACCCATCATCAGTGCTAAATTTTTAGAGATTGAGAGCCCAAGACCAGTACCACCAATTTTTTTAGATCTGCCTTTGTCTACTCTGAAAAATCTTTCAAAAACTCTCTCACGGTATTTTTTGGCTATCCCTATGCCATTGTCTATAACCTTGATACGACAAAAATCTTTATCTATCTTTTCGATATCTATCTCAATAATCTCGTCATCAGGACTATGTTTGATTGCATTAGTTATGTAATTGGAAATTATTATTTTTATTGCTGATTCATCGCCAATGATATGAGTTACATCTGAGATCTTGTTTAAGAGTTTTATGTTACTTAATTCAGTCGTAGGGTTTAATTCTTTGATGGCAGAATCAACGATATTTTTAATGTTGAGCTTATCTAAAGAAATTGGATAGTCTCCTGACTCCATACTAGAGATTGAAAGTAACTCGTTCACAATTGTCGCCATTCTTTCGCTTTGAGATTGAATTGCTTTGGTAAAATTTATCGCATTCTCATCTTTGATTAATTTAGTTGATAATAAAGTCTCAGAATTTGCTTTTATTACACTGATCGGCGTTCTTAATTCATGTGAGACATTACCGATAAAGTCCTCACGCATCTTTTCAAGGGTCTTTAATTTTGAAATATCGGAAAAAACAATTAAGAGTTGATTGTCATTTGAAAATTTCTGCGAACTGACAAGATAAACTGTTTTTATTGTTCTTGGGCCTGATATTTCTTTGGTATATTCGTCTTTTTCCCAGGCTTTCTTTATGAATTTTTTAAATGCGGGATAAGAAATATTTTGAAATAAATCATCACCAATTTTTAACTCTGGGAAAAAATCCTTTGTAATAGTCTGATTGAAATACATCACGTTCAGATCTTCGTTCACTAAGATAACTCCCTGACCCATCCTTGATAATAAATTACTGATAAATGAGAGTTGTTTTGAATAACTCTCTAGTTCGTTTTGAACAACTGCAGTTGATGTCCTCAAAGTATCAAAGGCTGATTCAGAATCAATTTCTTCATTGTTGTCTGGTCCTGAAATTATCCTTGCTGCCTGAACAACAACATCTCTTAAAAATCGATACAGAGTAGTGCCAGCGGCAAGTATAAGAATCAAAAATAGAGAAATACCAGCAATTATGTTTTCACTAAAGTATTCATTTCCCCTTAAAATTATTGCGCTAATAAAGAATGAAGCAAGAACAGTAAAAACTATCAGTATAAATATTCTAATTTTTAAAGAGAGCTTCATAAATTGAAATCAAATTTTATTAAATATATATCCGACACCTCGAATGGTTTCAATGTTTTTTCCATATTTTCCTAATTTTGATCTCAATCTTTTCACATGAGTATCTACGGTTCGAGTGGTGACAGAATTATCATAGCCCCAGACTTGGTCTAATAAAATATCTCGTGTTTGGACTTTATCTGCTTTTGTCAAAAGGTATTTAAGAAGAGTATATTCTTTTGCAGTCAGAGATATTTTTTTGTCAGAAAGAAACACCTTATGCTTGCTGTTATCAATAAGTAAATCTTTAAAAGAAATATTACCCTCTTCTGGATTTTTTTCAGTCACTTCGCTTGAGTCATTTCTTCTTAGTTGAGCTTGAATTCTTAACATCAATTCTCTAACGCTGTATGGCTTAACAATATAGTCATCCGCACCGAGTTCAAAACCCACTACTCGGTCTACCTCCTCGCCCTTTGCGGTAACAATTATCACGCTGATATTTTTTAGGTTATCTTTTGATCTGATATGTCGACAAATATCCAATCCTGGTATATCCGGAAGCATCAAATCTAAAATTACCAGATCTGGAGGTGGTGCATTTTCTAGAATTTCAAGGGCCTCAGAACCTTTAAGCGCAGAAGTTACCTTGTAACCCTCGTTTTCAAGATTGAAACTTAAGGTCTGATTAAGATCCTCTTCGTCTTCAATGACTAGAATTTTTTTCATAAGCGAGAATATTTTACTATATTCATTCTTTTGGATAAGTTTTTTATATTTAAATTTTCAATTCTGTAACCTTGCTGTTGAAGAATTCACATTTCTTTTGGATAGTGATAGAAAATTTTCTCCGCTAAATGAAGATTATTTTCTTTTATAGATGCTTCATTGATTGAAAAACCTGCACATCCACAAGTAGGAAAAAAAATAGGTTCGGGAGAAAACTGCGAAGCACATTCTGATATTCCAGGATTGTGACCTATAAATAGAATTGCTTCATCGTTATCGTTATTGATCACATGCTCCAGATAATTTATCGGGGAACCGTGATAAAGGGCATCATCAAATTCAATGGAATAATTTCGGTCATAGTCAGTAAAAAATAATTCCAAAGTTTCTTTAGTTCTTTTAGCAGGACTGGAAATTACTTTTAGATTCTCTGGAAAATAATGGTGTAACTTCTTTCCCATTAGAGGAGCATCTCTTAAACCTCTTTTATTAAGCGGCCGATCAAAGTCTTTCAATGAGGGATTACCCCAATCAGACTTAGCGTGTCTTAAAAAGAAAAGTTTCAAATACTAAGCAATGAATTTGGTCGAGTCCGGTTCTTTAACAACTTTATTGCTAAGAGTTCCTACTTTTTCCAATTCAATTTTGATTTCATCGCCCTCTTGGAGCCAACTTGCTCTTCCTGCCATGACTTCTACGCCCAATACACCACCTGGAGTTCCGGTAGGCACAACGTCCCCTGGCATAAGCGTAAAGGCTGTAGATAAATGTTCAATTAAATCGTAACAGTCAAAAACGAGTTCCTTGGTATTGGAATTTTGTTTTTCTTCGCCATTTAAGAAAAGTTTGATGTCTAAGTTATGCGGATCGCCAATTTCATCCATAGTAACTAGATAAGGTCCCAAAGGACAATGCGTATCAAAGCTTTTGCCCATGGTAAAAGTGGGGACAGCCAATTGCCAATCTCTAACACTGACGTCGTTACATATAGTAATTCCAGCAATCACAGATGCTGCCTCATCTTTAGATACGTGTCGGCATTGCTTGCCAATCACAAATGCCATTTCAGCTTCGTAGTCCAAAGCTTCTGAAGCCTTTGGCAAATGGATAACACCATTGTGACCAGTTACTGAAGACGATTGTTTATTAAAGACCATTGGAATCTTCGGAGTTTCCATCCCCGATTCTTTAACGTGGTCAGCGTAATTGAGACCGATAGCGAGAATTTTTTGGGGATTTAGGATTGGAGACAGCAAAGTAACCGAATCCACAGGTATTAAATTTTCTGCCTTTTCAAGCAAGTCTGTTGCTTTATTCATATTCACTTCCCCGCCTTCAAGAAATGCTTTCATTTCATTTGGTAAAGAAGAATCGTTAGTAAAAGGACAAATGCTGTCTTCGAGCAGCGCCCCAATTGCTGGCGTATCGCTATTGGAATAAGTTACTAGCTTCATAATTATTTCGGTTGCATCCTGATTCCGCCGTCGAGACGAATCGTCTCACCATTGAGAAAAGGATTTTCAATTATTTGTGTTGCCAACATCGCAAATTCATCGGGGTTACCCAAACGTTTCGGAAATTGCGTCATTTCAATAAGAGGGTTTCTTACTGCATCAGGTGCCATAGCCATCAGAGGTGTGTCAAAAATTCCTGGAGCAATGGTGTTGTTCCTGATTCCCATTCTTGCTAAATCTCTTGCTATGGGCAAGGTCATACCAACAACTCCACCTTTGCTTGCGCTATAAGCAGCTTGACCAATTTGACCGTCAAAAGCGGCAACAGAGGCTGTATTGATAATCACCCCGCACTCGTTGTCTTGTTCCGGTTCATTCTTTCCCATGACTTCAGCAGCAAGTCTCAAACAATTAAAAGTTCCGTTAAGATTGATATCGATCACCAACTTAAAATAATCCAATGGATGAGGACCGTCTTTACCAACCGTTTTGGAAGCACTTCCTATTCCAGCACAATTAATCAAAATGTGAATGGCACCAAATTTTTCTACAGTTTTATCCATTGCGGCTTTGACATTATCTTCCTCAATGACATTCGTAATGCAGTAATCTGCATCATCACCCAGCTCTGCAACAGCTGCTTTGGCATTGTCTTCGTTTAAATCCAACAACATTAATTTTGCGCCCTTTTCTTTAAGCGCCTTAGCAGTAGCTAGACCAAGTCCAGATGCTCCACCGGTAATCACGGCAACTTTATCTTGTATATTCATAAACTCTCCTCAAAAAAGTGACTAGCATTATTGCAGTTTTGAAGAAAAAATAAAGTAACCCATCTCCTATGGACTCAAGCGTTATCCTTGATTAAGATTAAGGTCCACTTTTTAGGGAGAAAATATGAAAACCGATTACGAATTTTTAAAAACCGAGATTGACGGTCACATTTTAACCGTCACCATAAATAGGCCGGAAAGAATGAATGCTTTGCATCCGCCTGCTCACGCAGAATTTGATGAAGTTTGGAATGAATTTGATAAAGACGAAAATCTCTGGGTCGGTATTGTCACCGGTGAAGGTGATCGTGCTTTTTCTGCAGGAAACGATCTTAAGTTTCAAGCTGAAGCTGGAGGAAAAATGGACATCAATATGGCCTCTTCAGGATTTGCTGGATTGACCTCTAGATTCAATTTAACCAAACCTCTGATTGCTGCAGTAAATGGTGTTTCCATGGGCGGTGGATTCGAGATAGCCCTAGCCTGTGATTTGATTGTGGCTTCCACGAATGCAAAATTTGCTTTACCAGAACCCAAAGTGGGTCTTGCCGCTCTTGCTGGCGGCATGCAAAGACTCCCAAGGCAAATTGGTATGAAAAATGCACTTGGTATGATGTTAACCGGTAGACACGTTTCTGCTGAGGAAGGCATGCGACTTGGCTTTGTTAACGAAGTAGTTGAGCCTGAAAACCTCATCTCTGCTGCCAAAGCTTGGGCGAAACAAATTGAAGAATGTTCTCCAATGTCTATTAGAGCAACTAAACAAGTTGCTTATGAAAACTTCAATGAGCCAGACTTAGAGAAATCAATGAAGGCACACTACTCTGCAGTAAAAGCATTATTCGGTAGTGAAGACTTTATTGAAGGACCAGTGGCATTTGCTGAAAAAAGATTGCCAAATTGGAAAGGCAAATAATTTTAAGGAGAAAATACAATGTTTGATTTAACAGGAAAGAACGCCATTATTACTGGCTCCTCCAAAGGTATTGGAAAATCGATCGCTGCAGCTATGGCTCAACAAGGTGCCAATGTAGTCATCTCAAGTCGAAAAGCAGATGTTTGTGAAGCTACTGCAGAAGAAATTAACTCCATGGGTTTCCCTGGAAAAGCTATTGTTATTCCATGCAATATTTCTGATAAAACAGCTCTAGAGATGCTAGTTGAAGAAACCAGGTCTCAATTAGGTCAAATTGATATCTTGGTTTGTAATGCAGCGAGTAATCCTTTCTTCGGCTCTATCAAAGACATTCCTGATGATGCTTTTGAAAAAATAATGAACAACAACATCAAAAGTAATCACAACCTATGTCAAATGGTTATTCCTGAAATGATGGAACGCAAAGATGGAAGTATTATCATTGTTTCTTCTATTGGCGGCTTAAATGCAAGCCCAGTCATAGGTGCTTACAATATTTCCAAAGCAGCAGATATCATGCTTGTAAAAAACTATGCTCTGGAATTTGGTCAGTACAACATCAGAACTAATGCGATAGCTCCTGGATTATTCAGAACAGATTTTGCAAAAGCACTTTGGGAAAATCCTGAAATTTTGAAACAATCTACTGCTACTTGTCCTATGAAAAGAATAGGTGAACCGGATGAAATCGGTGGCGCAGCAGTATTTTTGGCTTCCCAAGCAGGAAGCTTTGTAAATGGACACACTTTAGTAATCGATGGAGGCACAGTAGTTTAATGAGTAACGAAGTAGTTTTATACGAAAAGAAAGATTCGGGAGTGGCATTAGTTTCACTCAATCGTCCGGAAAGACTTAACGCAATCACAGGAGAGTTGACCGCGAGACTTAAAGAAAAAATCGATGATGCTTGTAAAGACGATGATGTAAAAGTCATCGTACTGACAGGAGCTGGTCGAGGTTTTAGTGCTGGTGCTGATATGGATAATCTCTCTGATATTTCAGCAAATAATCGAGAAGAAAATCCCGACCAACCTGAAGACCGTGACTATGAAACCAATGGTTTATCGGAATGGGAAGGTACTTACAGTTATTTTCCTTCAGTACCAAAGCCGATAATTGCAGCAATCAATGGCCCTGCTGCAGGTGTTGGTTTAATCATGTCATTGTATTGCGACATGCGTGTTGCCTCTGAAGATGCCGTGTTCTCAACGGCCTTTTCCAAAAGAGGACTCATTGCTGAATGGGGCGTTGGTTGGATACTGCCAAGAATCATTGGAGTTGCCCACACTATGGATGTCATGATGACCGCTAGAAAATTTGATGCCAAAGAAGCAGAACGTATTGGCTTAGTGAATCGTTGTTTTCCTGCAGAAAGCTTTATGGAAGATGTTATGGCTTATGCAGAAGATATTGCGCAGAACGTTTCTCCTAGATCAGTACAGATTATGAAACGTCAAATCTATACTGCCTTAGGTGAAGACATTAAAACCAATTTGGAATCATCCATGGAAGAAATGGTAAAAAGTTTTGGTTCGGAAGATTTCAAGGAAGGCGTCAAACATTTCATTGAAAAGCGCCCAGCAAATTTCACAGGAAAATAATCATGACAAATGCAATGGATTTTATTGATCCGGCTAATCGTCTAGCTCTTTTAGAGCAAGTGACAGCTGAAGGTATGTTATCTCTTAAGAAAGAAACTGTTAGAGGTAATGAATACAACGTTTTTGCTGAAGCTCCTAACAACCTCAGGGAATTTTATGAAATTGGTCTCTTGCATGGTGATTGGGAACATATCATTTACGAAGAAGATCGAATCACTTATCCAGAGACTTTTGCAAGAGCCAATCAATTAGGTAATGTCTTGCAAAGTACCTATGGTATTGAGAAAGGAGATAAAGTTTCATTTTCCATGCGTAACTACCCTGAGTGGATGTTTTGTTACATGGCCATTACTTCAATCGGAGGAATTGTTGTTCCGCTAAATTCATGGTGGCAAGGCGATGAGCTCGAATATGGTATTACCAATAGCGAATCAAAATTGTTCATCGGTGATGAAGAACGTTTGGATCGTCTTGGAGATCGATGTTCTGATGTAGCAAAAATATCTGTGCGTTCTAATAATCCAGATCATCAAGAATTTGATTTTTACAAAGTGATTGAAGGAGCAAGCGATAAACTTGAAAATCCTGTAGAAATTTTACCTGATGAGGATGCTTCCATAATGTATACATCAGGGAGCACAGGATATCCCAAAGGAGTTGTAGTAACTCATCGTTCTATCATTTTTGCTCCCTATTATTGGATTACTCTAACAACTATGGGTAAAGCAGCGCTCGACGAGGCTGCGCCTGAAACTACTCAAGAACAAATGGCGACCCTTGTAAGTGTCCCCTTATTTCATGTTACAGGTTGTCATGCCATTTTCTTACTCTCCATTCCTGTCGGTAGAAAAACGGTTTTGATGTATAAATGGGATCCAGAAGTAGCTCTGGATTTGATTGAAAGTGAAAAAATATCTATCTTCACTGGGGTACCGACTATGTCCTATGAAATGGTTGAAGCCCAAAAGAAAAATCCCAGAGATATCTCCTCGCTTAAAGATTTAACCGGTGGAGGAGCAGCTAGACCACCTGAACAAGTCAAAGAGATGAAAGCTAATATGAAAGATACCAATCCTGGTATTGGCTATGGGCTCACAGAAACGAATGCTTTAGCTGCGAACAATACTGGTGATGTTTATCTACAAAAACCTGATAGTACTGGTTTTGCTGTTCCCAAACTGATTGATTTAAAAATAGTCGACGATGATGGCAATGAATTACCTAAAGGAGAAATTGGAGAGGTTTGCATTAGAGGTGCCTGCACTTTTCGTTGTTATTGGAAAAACCAAGAAGCCACAGATGAAGTCCTGGATTCCGAAGGATGGTTTAGATCTGGAGATATTGGATTGTTAGACGAGGATGACTTCCTTTATATCAAGGACCGAAAAAAAGATATCGTTATTCGTGGTGGGGAAAACATTGCTTGCTTGGAAGTCGAAGCGGCAATCACTGAACACCCTGCTGTCTTGGAAGCTTCGGTATTCGGTGTTCCAGATGAAAGACTTGGTGAAAAACTAGCAACCATGGTTTCTTATAGAGAAGATCAAAATATTGATGAAACCGAATTATCTTCTTTTTTAGCAGAAAAGTTAGCAAAATTTAAAATCCCTGAATTCATGTGGTTTCAAACCGAACAACTGCCTCGAATTGCTTCAGGAAAAATTGCAAAAAAACAAATGCGTGAAGAAGCTATTGAAAAATTAGGAGGATAATCTTGGATATTGTTGATAAAAGAGTTGTTGTTACCGGTGCTGCCAGTGGCATTGGAAAAGCCTTGGCCATTGAATTTAAAAATGAAAAAGCCAAAGATGTCGTTCTTGCTGATTTGAATGAAGATGTTTTAAAAGTTGCAGAAGAACTGGGATTTTCTGGTTTTGTTTTAAATGTAGGAAAAGAAGAAGAAGTTAAAAGTTTGATTTCTTTCGCTAATGAAAAAATGGGTGGAATCGATATTTTTTGCTCCAATGCAGGTATTGGAGGTGCAGTAGGTTTATTGGATGTCACAACCGAAGATTGGCAAACTATTTGGGAAATAAATTTCATGGCACATGCACATGCTGCAAAACATTTAATTCCCCAGATGCTCGATCAAGGATCTGGTTATCTTGTTAATACAGCTTCAGCAGCTGGATTGTTAACCCAAATTGGAGCGGCTCCTTATTCCGTTACTAAAGCTGCAGCCGTGTCACTGGCAGAATGGATTAAAATTACTTACGGCAGCAAAGGAATTGGGGTTTCCTGTTTGTGTCCTCAAGCAGTTAAAACTGCAATGACAGCTCAAGGTCCAGGAGTTGCTGGGGTTGACGGTATGATCGAAGCAGATGAATGTGCCAAAGATGTTATCGATGCCATTCAAAAAGAACGTTTTCTCGTAACCCCTCACCAGGAAGTACTCGAATACATTAAGAGAAAAACTTCCGATTACGATCGATGGATAACTGGGATGCAAAGACTTCAGGGTCGCTTCGAAGAGTTTTACGAAGATCTCAAAGACCAGTAAGGTCTTGACACTCTCTCGCTAAAAGATGATTAGAAGTTTCGGTTTTAGAGCTTTCGCCCCAAATTCTACACATTTGCAAACCATCTATTCTTTTAAAGAATTCTATTTCTGTTACCTTGATGCGATCTAAATAATCCATTTTGGGTAATTTATATATTTCTAGAACTCCCCCAACATAAGCTTCTTTAGTACCAACATCAACAAAGTAAGTTACCTCGTAATTTTCTTGTTTTTCTGAAAAATAATCCAAGGAAGAATTCCAAGAGATTTTTTTAATCTCATATTCTTTTGAGCAAGCTGTGAAGTAACATAAAATAATAAATAAGATTAATTTTAGAAAGAAATTCTTAATATGTTCGAGATTAAACCTTTTCAAATTTTCGGTACTGATCATCTTTCGGTATTATTTTTCATTTTATCTTTGTCTATCTTAATTCCATATTTTTTAAGAAATCAATCAGAGTCTATCAAAATAAAGTTTGGTCAAGGTTTGGCAATCTTATTAATAACCAATGAGCTCTTAAAACCTTTCATCTATTCTAGTATTTGGCCAGAGGATTTTCCTTTTTTAAAAATGTTGCCAATGCATTTTTGTCATCTTGCAAGCTTTTCCGCAGCAGCTTACATGTTGACGCGAAAAAGAATTTTTTTTGAGATAGCTTTTTTTTGGGGTATCGGGGGTGGTTTGATGGCAAATACTCAGCCGGATGTTAAATTTGATTTCCCTCATCTGCACTTCCTACTTTTCTTCATCAGTCATGGTTTGATGTGGCTCGGCATTGGTTTTATTTCCATTGGTTTAAACAATCGACCCACTCTAAAGTCAATTTCGGATGTCTTAAAAGTGACTTTCCCAGTCTTATTTTTAATTTATTTAATCAATTTAATTATCAATTTCTTTGCCGAGGGAGAACCAGCAAATTACTGGTTTATGATGCAACGTCCTGCTGGACAATCAATCGTTGATTTGATGCCAGATCCACCCTTTCACTATATCTTTTTCATAATTTTGGGAGTCCTGATGTTCTACGTTATATATTTCCCCTTCTATTTAAGAGATAAGCTAAGAAGATAGAAATTAAACTCATAAACTGACAAAATAAACTTCTTTTTTTGGGAGAACGCTATGAGTTTAAAATGGGCAATCAATGGGTTTCTAGACGATATTTACTTCAGGGTACAGGGCTTACCTCGCGTACTCTTTACTTGGAAGCCTGAAAATCAGCTTTCAATTCTTAATTTTTTTGAAAAGAACGTTAAAAAATATCCTAATGAAATTGCTTTTGTTTTCAAAGATGAAAAAACGACTTGGCAAGAAGCTGATGTGAAAGTTTCTCAGTATGGAGCTTTCTTGCAATCTCAAGGTATAGAAAAAGGTGATTGTTTTGCTCTGTTAATGGATAACTCAGCAGATTTTTTGATGCTCTTACTTGCCGCTCACAGAATCGGAGCCATCGCAGCTTTAATCAATACTACTGTTACTGGAGAAGGCCTAAAACATGTGGTTACTATTGTTGATGCAAAAGCAGCAGTACTTGGTGCCTCTCATCTTGAAAAATTTGAATCTTCTATGCCTGAATCAGAATTAGCATCTTTAAAACTATTCTTACTCAAAGACTCAAAAGACGTTCCAGAAGGCTACACGGATATAAATAGTGCCTCTCTAAACTCAGGAGAAGTTATACCACATCATTTAAAAATTAAAGACGTAGCTATGTACATTTATACTTCAGGTACTACAGGCTTGCCAAAAGCTGCATTAATAACAAATGGAAGAGCAGTAAAGACAAGCTATGCTGGACAATTCTTTGGTTTTAGAGCAAAACAAAGCGATGTTCTATATTTAACATTACCTCTCTATCACGCGACGGGATTACTCTGGTCATGGGCAGGTTGCTTAAGAGCAGGTGCAACAACTGTCATTAAGGAAAAATTTTCTGCCTCGGAATTTTGGCCTGATGTTCGAAAACATAAAGCAACGATGTTTGGTTATGTTGGAGAGCTTTGTCGTTACTTAATGAATGTAGAGCCTAGCAAGGATGATCAAAATCATCAGCTTAGAGTTATCTCAGGAAATGGTCTACGACCTGACATTTGGGAAAAGTTTCAAACTCGGTTCAAAATTCCAAAAATCAGAGAGCTTTATGGAGCTACCGAAGGTGTTGGTGCTTTGGTAAATACTCATGGCAGACCAGGTATGGTTGGTAGATATATGGCAGGATCGCTTGTGGTTAAGTGCAATCTAGAATCTGGAGAACCTATAAGGAATTCTGAAGGTTATTGCGAATCTGTTGAGATTGGCGAGACTGGATTGTTCATCTCTGAATTATCAAATCTTGCTACTTTTGAAGGATATTTAGATAAACAAGCTTCCAATAAGAAAGTCATGGCCGATGTGATGAAAGATGGAGATGCTTGGTTCAATTCTGGAGACTTATTAACACGTCATGAAAATAACTGGTTATCGTTCGCCGATAGAGTCGGTGATACCTATCGCTGGAAAAGCGAGAATGTTTCTACCATGGAAGTTGCTGCAATATTAAATAAATATCCAGAAGTCTTAGACTCTAATGTATACGGCGTTGAAGTTAAATCTGCAGATGGTAGAGCTGGAATGGCATTAATGAATGTATCTGAAGATTTCGATTTTGAAGTTTTTTCTGAGCACGTTGAAAAAAATCTCAATACTTTTCAAAGACCATGTTTCATCAGAATTGCTGAAGTGATGAAAACTACTGGAACTTTTAAACATCAAAAAGAAGATTTAAAAAAACAGGGTTTTAATCCTGCCGAGATAGAAGATAAATTATATTTTAACCAGAAAGGAAGATATATCGAAATTGATGATTCTTTATATCAAAGAATCCAATCTGGTGAGGAACGCTTTTAATGATTCAAGCTTTACGAAACTTTATTGTAAGAAGAACCTTTGCTTATAAATTAAGAAACAAAGCCATGAATATGTTCTCAAGCTTTGAGAACTTCCAAGCAATCAGAAAGAAAGCAGAAGAAAGTCGAGTTGCTGAAGGTCGTAAGCATGAAGTACTTTATTTTCATAAAGTAGATGACCCCTATTCTCACTTGACCGTGCATTACATTGAGAAATTCAAAAATACATACGATGTGGAATTTAAACCCATCTTGGTTGGAGAGGAAGATCCAACAGCTTTACATGAACCCTCTTTATATACAGATTACTGTCTGGAAGATGCAAAAAGAATTGCATCTTATTATGATGTTGATTTTCCGGGAACCATTTATCCTGAAAAAAATTTAGTCAATAAGGCTAACTCCATTTTATCTTCAGTGAGTTCAGAAGAGTTTGCTCCTCTGGCAAAAACCGTCAGTCATGCTCTTTGGAGTGGTGATTTTGTAAAGCTTGAAGAGCTAGAAGCTTCCTACCAAACATCAGAAGAAGAAGTTCTTGAGAATCTTAGAAAAGGGAACGAAATCAGAAATGATTGTGATTATTATTTTGGCTCAGCTTTTTATTATGAGAAAGAGCTCTATTGGGGAGTTGATCGTTTAAATCATCTAGAAGATCGTTTAACCGAACTGGGAGTTAACAAATCCGGTGATAATGAACCTGTCTGCTTACTTCAAACAAAGGCACCTGAGACTATGAGTGCTGAAATAAAATTAAATTTAACTTATTACCCATCTTTGAATAGTCCTTATACTTTTGTCAGCGCAAAAAGAGTTAAGGAGTTCCAAGATCAGTACCCTATCAATCTTATCACTAGACCTGTTCTGCCAATGTTAATGAGAATGATGGTCATCCCCGCTTTCAAGGGAAAATACATCATCTCCGATGCTGCCAGAGAGGGGCGTAAATATGGATATGAAATGAAAGAAATCTTTTCACCTATTGGTAAGCCAGCAAGAAAAGCGTATTCGCTATTTCCTGTGGTTGATTCAATGGGTAAAGGCTTTGAATACATAGATGAATTATTAAAAGCTTCTTTTCAGGAGGGAATCAATATTGGTGATGATGATTACTTAATGAATACCGTGACGGAATTAGGTCTGGATTGGGATTCTGTTAAAAAAGATTTGAATACTTCTAAATGGAAAAAAGTTTTAAACGATAATGTCAATGACATGTATCAAGGTAATTGTTGGGGCGTACCCAGTTTTAAAATAACCGATGCCGATGGTTCAAATCCATATTACGTTTGGGGACAAGATCGAATGTGGCTGTTAAAGGAAGAAATCAATAGACGTTTAACATAGCCTCAAGCAAAATAACGTGGATTTTAAAAATTTCGATCGTTAATCTATTCGAATAAAACACAGTTTTAAGTGTCAAAAGAAAAGGACAAACAAAAGAAAAAAAGATTAAATCCGGTCGCTAAAAATGCTGCCAAATTTAACAGAGCTTCTGTGTTTAAGGACAAAACAAAATACGACAGAAAAAAAGCTAAAAAAGATGAAGACTAATTTTAACAATCTCCTAGAAATGGTAGGCAACACACCAGTTGTTAAAATTAATAACATTGATACCGGTCCTTGCGAGTTATACGTAAAGCTTGAAAATCTAAATCCAGGTGGATCCATCAAAGACCGCGTAGGCATAAAGATTATTGAAGAAGCTGAAAAAAGTGGTGCTTTAAAACCCGGCGGTACAATTGTTGAATGTACTGCAGGAAATACTGGCTTGGGTTTGGCTTTGGCAGCAAAGTTGAAAGGCTATGACTTGATCTTAGTCATTCCAGATAAAATGAGTCAAGAAAAGGTCATGCATTTAGAAGCTATGGGAGTCGAAATTGTTTTTACTCGCTCTGATGTTGAAAAAGGTCATCCAGAGCATTATCAAGAAATGGCAGCTGCTATCGTAAAAAAAACTCCCGGTTCTTTTTTTGCTGATCAATTTAGTAATCCAGCCAATCCTCTTGTACATGAAACCACAACTGGACCTGAAATTTGGTTGCAAATGGAAGGTGATATTGATGCCTTCGTTGCAGGAGTAGGAACTGGAGGTACTATCAGTGGTGTTGGAAAATACTTAAAAGCGCAAAATAAAGATATTCAAATAATCATTGCAGACCCAATTGGCTCGGTTGTAGCAGATGCGGTAAATACTGGTAATTATAAATACGAAGGCGGTTCATGGCTTGTAGAAGGTATCGGTGAAGACTACATTCCTGATAATTTAAATTTAGATATCATTGATGAAGGAATTTACGTCACCGACAAAGATGCTTTTGCAAGAGTTGATGAACTGCTGAGAAAGGAAGGTATTTTAGCTGGGACTTCTTGTGGAACATTAGTAGATGCAGCAATAAAGTGGTGCCAAAAACAAACAGAATCAAAAAAAGTAGTAACATTGATATGTGATACTGGTAATAAATATTTATCCAAAGCTTTCAATAAAGATTGGTTAAAAGAAAATGAATTAATTGACTAACTATCATGAGCAAGAAAAATAAAGAAGGTTTTGAGACCAGAGCAATACATGCCGGTCAAAAAGCAGATCCAACCACAGGTGCGGTGATGATGCCAATTTATACATCGTCAACTTTTGAACAAGAAAGTCCTGGAGTACACAAAGGCTTTGATTACTCGCGCTCGATAAATCCAACCAGAAAGGCTTTTGAAGAATGTATTGCAAGTCTTGAAAATGGTGAAGTTGGTTTTGGATTTTCATCTGGTGTTGCTGCCATTTCCGCTTGTGTTGAATTGCTTTCTCCGGGTGATCACGTGATTGCTATGAATGACCTCTATGGAGGGACTGTTCGCTTATTCAATGAAATCAAAACGCTTTCGCAAGGCATAGAAGTGACTTACGTAGACATGACCGACATGCAAAACGTTCTTGAAGCAAAAACAGACAAAACTAAAATGATATTTGTTGAAACGCCAACCAACCCTCTATTGAGGGTCGTCGATCTAGCGGCAATTGCTGACTTCGCCAAAGCGGAGAATATTTTAAGCGTATGTGACAACACGTTTGCTTCACCCTATGTGCAGCAACCATTAAATCATGGTATTGATATTGTTTTGCATTCTGCAACGAAATATTTAGGAGGACACTCTGACTTGATAGCAGGTGCCTTAGTTATTGGTAAAAAAGATGATGCATTAGTTTCAAGAATGGCAAATATTGTAAATTCCTTGGGTCCTATTACCGGAGCTTTTGATAGTTATTTAATTCTCAGAAGCTTAAAAACTCTTGCAGTGAGAATGGAACGCCATTGTGAAAATGCTCTAGCCATTGCCAAGCATTTTGAAAATCACAAAGAAATATCAGAAGTAATTTATCCGGGACTTTCAAATCATCCACAGCATGATCTGGCATCTAAACAAATGAAAGGTTACGGCGGCATTATTTCAATGAATATCAAAGGTGGTTTGGAAAAATCAAAAAGTTTTCTTGAGCGAACTGAAATTTTTGCTCTTGCTGAAAGTTTAGGTGGAGTAGAAAGTTTAATTGAACACCCCGCTTTGATGACACATGCTTCTTTGCCCAAAGACCGTAGAGAAATGATAGGGATTTCTGATGGGTTGGTGAGGTTATCCGTTGGCTTAGAGTCTTTGGATGACTTAGTTGAGGATATTGAGCAGGCTTTAAAATAAATTATTCTGAGTAAGGGAGAAAGAATATGCATTATCTTTTAATTTTTTTCCTATTTTCATTAAATTTGATGGCCGTGGATAAACCCAATGTGGTGATTATTCTTACAGATGATCTTGGATGGGGAGATGTTTCTTATCACGGAGGTCATATTCCAACTCCTAATATCGATCAATTGGCTGAAGATGGGATGGAATTGAATAGGTTTTATTCAAATCCTGTTTGCAGCCCCACTAGAGCTTCCTTGCTGACTGGCTTGCATATTTTCAATCATGGGGTCGTAAGACCATTCATGAATCCAGCAGCTGAACAAACAGGTATGCCTCCTGAGCTAAAAATTATGCCGCAATATTTTAAAGAAGCGGGTTACCAAACGGCATTATCTGGTAAATGGCATCTTGGATCAGCAAAAGAAGAATTTTGGCCATCGAATCGAGGGTTCGAAACAAGTTATGGTCATATGACAGGTGGCATTGGATATTTTGATCATACTGCAGCAGGTCGATTGGATTGGCATAGAAACGAAAGCACATTGAGAGAAGAAGGTTATTCGACAGTGTTAATTGCAAATGAGGCTATCAATCTAATTAAAAATAAAGATCAAAGTCGTCCTTTATTTTTATATGTAGCTTTTAATGCTCCGCATACGCCAATAGAAGCGCCACTTCAAGATATTGAAAAATTTTCTTATGTGGAGGATGAAAATGATCGGGTGTATGCAGCAAATGTTAATGCTTTGGATAATGAGATAGGCAGAATCATCAAAGCAATTGAGACTGAAGGATTGCTAGAGGAGACCATTATTCTGTTTTTTAGTGATAATGGACCACTTTTTGATATGAGTCCTATTTTCCAAGTTATGGCGCCAGATTTAGTAAATGCAGAAGGCAGTACTGGAGGTTTGAGTGGCAGTAAAGGTTCTGCAATGGAAGGTGGGATTAGGGTTCCTGCAGTAATGTGGTGGAAAGGAATTATTGAGAATGAGAAATCCGATCAGTTTTTCTTCGTCCAAGATGTGCTTCCAACTTTATTGACTGCTGCAAATATTAAAACTTCTGAGGCAGATAAATTTGATGGTGAAGATAAATGGTCAAATTTACTTTCCGGACAAATTGTTCCTCCAAAAAATGCATTTGTTGGGGCAAGAATTATGTTCGATGAGCGAGCATTATTTAATGATCAATGGAAACTTTATTCAGCAAAATCTGTTTTGTTTCCAGTTTCAGCTTCATATCAATTATTCAATATCATTGAAGATCCTTTTGAAAAAACTGATTTGGCTGAAGAAGAACCCGAAATATTCAATGCCATGAAAAAAACCATCACCTCTTATGTTGAACGCGATGTAGTAGGAAACATGAATCCTGCGCATGGTTATTTACATGGAGATAATGAACAAGGCGGTGTTGAAATAGGTTCGCCTTGGTTGGATGGAGACTATGAGTTGAATAATCCTCCTTCTTTAGTATCGAGTATTTTTATATTTCTTTGGATACTAGTTCAAGCTTTTAAATATCAGCTAGCAGCTGCTTTTTTATTCATTTTTCTAATTTTTTATGCTTTTAAAAAATTAAGACAGAAATAAACGTTTGGAGCTCTAAAAGTTGAAAAAACAAAGTTTATTGCCATCTAAGTCATAGACGTAAGCGCCATAAAAGTTCCCTGCTCTTGGACCGGGTTCACCATCATCTGTAGCACCTAATTCAATTGCTTTGGCATACATTTCATCTACTGCTTCGTGAGAATCAAGGGGAATCGCTTTCATGGTTCCGTTACCATGTGAGGCAGTTTTTCCATCATAAGGTATAGCTGTAGCTAATATTACTTTACTGCCATCTTCAGACATCCACATAGTAATCCTATCGTTTGCTGGAAACTTCACTGCATTTATTTGAGCAAACAAGCCATCGTAAAAAGCTTCAGCAGCTTCTTTATTATTGGTTCCGATGGTCGAATAGCCTTGTAATTTAGATGTCATATTCGTTCTCCGTTAAGTTTAAATATTTTTTAAAAATTCTATCATGTGGGTAGTTACTGCTTCTGGATTTTCTTGTTGGGTCCAATGACCAATACCATCCAAAATCTCTACTTTTCGCAAATCATCATAATTCTTTGTGAACGCTTTGAGAATATCTTCCTCTGATGCACTCTCATCTCTTGCAAAGAAATTAACCGGGTCTAAAGTGCCTGTGATGAAACAAGCAGGTAAAGGGTAAGAAACGTTTTTAAATTCTTGCAATTCCTCAAAATCAATATCTTGTGCACGATATCTGTTAAATGGACCGCGGAAACCACTCTGCTCAAATTCATTAATGAAATAATTCATGTCTTCTTGAGTAAGCCAATTTGGATAAGTGTCAAATTCAGGTGAGTTTTCTAACATTTTTGACTCGGGTGTTTTTTTATAAGCAGGATTGCCAATATTTTCCATCATGAATTGCATCCCTCTACCATCTCCACTGAAGTAGGTGATTTCTAAAGCTTTCCGAACATCGGCTTCAAATTCAGCCTCAGCAACCCCTTCTTCCTGAATATATAATTGGTAGAAAAATTTATCCTTATACAACTCTCTAAATAATTGAATTAGAGACTTCTCACCAATTGGGGTATAAGGTACCGAGAGCGCTCCAACTGCTTTTATGGTATTTTGATATAAAAGCCCAGTAGTCCAAACGATTGGTCCGCCCCAATCATGGCCAAATAAATAAGCTTCTTTGTATCCCAAAGAATCAATAACACCAGCAATGTCTGCCGCGAGATTCTTCAAAGAGTAGTCAGCTATTTCATATGGTTTATCCGATCCGCCATAACCACGAACATCAATTGCGGCAACTTTAAAACCAGCTTTTGCCAAGGGCTCAATTTGATGACGCCAGCTGTACCAACTTTCAGGCCAACCATGAACCAAAACCACCAAAGGTCCCTCGCCTTCTATTGCAGCTCTTATTTTTAAGTTATTCCCATCTAACAATTGAAAATTCATACTTTTTTAGGTTTTGTATTGAACCACAATGGAATCACTGCAATTAATAGTCCGCTGACAAAAAAAACAAACATACCAATCTTTCCAAAAATTCCTTGTGACGTAACAGAGTCAATAAAGTCTTTAGAGGTAGCGCTAATATCAATCTCCCCATTTACTGCGTCTAAGTTAGCTAGAGATGTAGCAAATCCATCCAGATAGAAATTGACCCATTGACCGTTATTAAAAGCATTAAGAAAAACTGCAAAAGCAAATGCTGTAAAGATAAGTTTTAAAAAAAGGTTAGCTCCTTTTTCTATTAATACTCTAGAGATCCAAATTGCAGCCAAGACAGAAATGACATTTCCTAAAAATATAATTGAAATTGATATTCTTGATTGTGCAAAAACTTCCCATATCCCCAATTCGACCTGACTGCTTTGCATCAACATTTCTTCCATAATTTCTCCTAAAATTTAATCTTCAACGCCTTACAAACTATAAACCATTCCCATCTAACAGTTGAAAATTCATAGGTTATAATAATGTCAGTTTTTTATTATCATGGCTACACTAAAAGCAGCAATCATTCCTGTGACTCCTTTGCAGCAGAATTCATGTGTTATTTGGAAAGAGTCTTCAAAAATAGCAGCAGTGACAGATCCAGGTGGAGATTTATCTTTGATAGAGAATTTCATGCAAGAACAGGATCTTAAACTTTCTAAAGTATTTATCACGCACGGACATTTAGATCATGCCGGTGGTGCTTTTGAATTGGCTCAAAAATTTGAAGTTGAAATTGAAGGTCCACATAAAGATGATGGTTTTCTAATTAGCGCTCTAGAAGAGCAAGGCAAACGATATGGTTTGGATAGCGCAAGAAATTTTGAGCCTAACCGATGGTTAATCGATGGCGACCAAATCGAAATTGATGGTGAAAAATTAGATGTTTATCACTGTCCTGGACACACTCCAGGTCATGTAGTCTTTCATCATCCCGAATCAAAGCTTGCCATTGTTGGAGATGTACTCTTTCAAGGCTCTATAGGCAGAACGGATTTGCCTCGAGGTAATACACAAGATTTGCTCGACGCCATCCGAGGAAAATTATGGCCCTTAGGAAACGATGTAACCTTTGTTCCAGGACATGGACCGGTTTCTACGTTTGGCCAAGAGCGACTTACCAATCCTTATGTAGCTGACCAATTATTCAAATGATTTTCTTGTTTAGATTATTAATTATCTTCTTGCTAGTGCCTTTTTCAGCATTTGCTTCTTCGAAGTATTTCGTTGATCAAATTAATCTAGAGTCTGACTTTTTATTACAAAAAGTCACTACTTGGCGACAACATCTTCACCAATATCCTGAATTATCAAACCGCGAATTTAAAACAGCCAAGTACATAGAAAAACATCTTAAATCGTTAGATTTAGAGGTGACAACGGGAGTCGCAAAAACCGGTTTAATTGCAATCTTGAGAGGAAATAAACCTGGGCCCATGGTTGCCCTCAGAGCTGACATGGATGCTTTACCTGTGGTTGAGCAAACTGGGTTGCCTTTTGCTTCAAAAGAGCGCTCAACTTTTAATGGTTTAGACGTTGGAGTAATGCATGCCTGTGGGCATGATGCTCACATAGCCATTTTAATGGGTGTGGCAGAATTTTTTTCAAAACATCGAGATAAACTAGTCGGTAGCATCATGTTTATCTTTCAACCGGCTGAGGAAGGTCCTCCAGTTGGTGAAGAAGGTGGAGCTGAATTGATGCTCAAAGAAGGTATTTTCAAAATAAATAAACCCGATGTGATATTCGGATTACACGTAAACCCCGCTCCTGATGGTGTCATCGCCTACAGAGAGGGGCCAACAATGGCAGCAGCTGACTCATGGAAAATAACCATTAAAGGAAAGCAAGCACATGGCTCTGCGCCTTGGGCTGGTATTGATCCCATCATGATCAGCTCTCAGATTGTTAGCGCCTTCAATACAATAGTTTCCCGTAAGCTTGATATAAGAAACTTGCCTGCGGTAGTAACAGTGGGAAGTATTCATGGCGGTGTTCGAAGTAACATTATTCCAGATGAAGTTATTATGGAAGGTACTGTGCGTACTTATGATCCTAAAATGAGAGCTAAAATAATTGAGGAAATGACGACCATTGCAAAAAGTACTGCCGAAATGAACGGAGGAACAGCTGAGGTAATTATTCCAATTGGAAATAATTATCCCGTAACTATTAATGATCCTGAACTTACAGAACGAGTCCTTCCAGTACTTGAAAAGGTTGTTGATAGAAAAGAATTTTTGGTTAGAACCGATCGATCTACTGGAGCTGAAGATTTTTCTTATTATGCTCAACAAGTACCAGGTTTCTTTTTCTTTTTAGGAGTTACAGAAGCAGGAAAAGATTGGACTAAAGTAGCTGGCAACCACTCTCCTTTTTTCGAAGTTAGTGATGAGTCACTTGATACCGGAGTCAAAGCATTTGTGCATCTAACTTCAGGTTACTTGTTTAAAGAATATTAAGCTGGAGCGGGCAGCGGGAATCGAACCCGCATCGTCAGCTTGGAAGGCTGAAGTAATAGCCATTATACCATGCCCGCAAATTTCAAAAATGAAACGTGATTATACATCTTTGCCTTTTTTTTAATATATGAAATTTTTTTGCTTTGGTTGATCGTCAACCAAAAATATATTTCAAGAAAATAAATCAGGGTTAGTAAGAAGATATGTGAGACCTCCTATCCCAAACAATGTCATAGCAATTCCGCCGGTAAACATGGACAATTTTGCTCCTAAGGAGATAACCATCTTGTTTTTCGTATTCATGAAATCTCTGTAATCATCTTTAATACGCAATAAACCAACGACTATGAAAATAATCCAAAGGACAACCATAAAATCGTATCCGCCCATTTTTACCTTTTATCTAAATAAGCAATACATTTGATTTCAATCTTATATTGAGGGTTTACCAGTGCGGAAACTCCAACCAATGTTTGAGAGACTTCAGGTTTGCAGCCATAGATTTTTTCTCTCGAACTAAAAATTTCACCTACATTGGCCATGCATTCATCAACGTCTGTAACAAACCAAGTTTCATCAATTATATTTTCCAAAGAACCACCGAACTCTTTCAAAACATTTTCAATATTCTTATAGCAATTTTCCATTTGTCCTTGAATTGAATTTGGAACATCCCCGGCAGTATCATCGCCAAGCTGTCCTGCCAAAGTTAAAACATTGTCTACTAATACACCTTGAGAAAAAAAATCTGCATAAGGACCATCTCTAAATAATTTCTTTTTCATAAACTTCTCCTGTGCAGTATTTTATAAATAATTAATTAAATAATCTTGATTAAATTCAAGTAAGAGTTGAATGCAAAAATAATATTTCCAGTTTTTATTGGTAAAAATGTTTTCCAGTAACAATCCATCGTGTAGTTGTTAATATCCAAAAGGACCAAAAAAAGAACCTTATTAACGGCACAAAACCTTCAGGAATATTTTGTTCAAAACCAAAAGGCAAAAGAACTGCCCACTCAAAAAGACTATTAAGAAAAACATTAAAAGAAATATTTTCTGTTCCGGACATATAAGAAATTAAATATAAAAATGGAACAAAGCCAACCCAAATAACTGCAACAAAACGTAGGTAATTTTTAATTAAAATATCTAATCTTTCTGACATCACTATTCAGGGTTCTGTTTAAAGCTATCTATCGACTTATCTAATGGTGACCAATCCATGGCAGTATCACTCCAAAAACTAGAGTTTATTGTCACCCAAGTAGAATCATCCAAACTTCCTGCCTTAATAAATTTAGTTCCATCGTAACCTTCAACACTACTAATTAAGGGAGAGCCACATGCTGCACAAAACCCACGGCTTACTTTATTTCCACCTGAACCAACTACGGAAAAATATTTAATTTCTCCTGAAATTTTTAAAGCTTGGTCTAAAATTAAAATTATGGTTGCTTTACCAGAGCCGGTTGATTTTTGGCAATCCTCACAATGACAATGATGTGCGGACACAACAGCATCCACAGGAAAAGAATAAGTGACTTGCTTGCACAAACAACTTCCCGTTCTTAAAGAATTTTTAGTCATTACAAAGGTTTATTAAAAATTTCATTTTTACGGCGATTGTGGGCTTCGCGCAACAATAAAAATATCAAAACAGTTATAAACAAAGAAAACAACTGTACCCAGCTGAAATAATTATTAAAAAGACTGATGATTTGCGTAATCATGAAAAAGAAAATGATAATTAAAATTGGCCAAACGGTAGAAGTTGGATTTTTGCCAGAAAAATAGCGATAAATGAAATAACAAATAGTTAGATAAAAGGCAGGCAAAAGAGTACGCAAGCGCCACTCTGACATTTGCTCAGCGGTCCAATTCGAAACGGGAAGAACTAAAATAGCTTCAGGGATAAAAATCATAAAAAAAGACATGATGCTGAAAAAAACGAACATCAATCCCAATGAATATCTTATCAATCTAGTCATTGTCTCTCCCAAGAAGAATTATACCTAAAAGTTATGAGAAATTTATTAAATGACGTTTGGAATAACGGCCTTTCGCTCTTTAGGATAATCAGAAAACTTATCTTTGTACCAATTGTGGTTTGAAATGGCACGAGGAAATAAGTTGCACACGGTCCACAAAAAGAATACCAATCCTGCCCAGCTCCAAGTCATGATCGCCCAACCCAGCCATTCAATGAATTCTCCCAAGTAATTTGGATTGCTAACTTTATTAAACAAAAAACCTTTTGGAATGTGATAACCCGTACCCTTTTCTTTTCGCAAATTAATCATGATTTCGTCGGATCTGACATTAATGTAAAAACCGGCAAAAAATACAAACAAACCCAAGAAAAAAGGAATGGTTGGAATCCAACCGTAACTGTAGTCACTTAAAAGGAAAATCCAGGTACCTTGAAAAAAGACATTTACAAAGTTGAAGCCAATAGCTGAAAAAACAACCATCAAAGGCATTTTTTTATCTGTTGATTGTGCTCTTAGTGGCCAAACAAAACTTCGATTAAAATAATGTCCGCAATATAAAACCGTAAAAATAATATGAACCGGATTATTGAAATCCCCTGCTGCTAAAAAGAAAATTAACATTAAGAAAAAAGCTGGACATTCCTCTATTATCCAACCTGCTTTAGCTGAAATTTCAGGGCCCCAGCCTTTCGAAACGTGTTTACCGTAAGGCGCTGTTTGAAAAAATAAATATACAAAAGCAGTTATACCGACTGCTAACCAAGCTATAAGTAAATAATTAAACGTGGTGACGGTAATGAAGGTCATAAACCTTCATTTTCTTCAGTTACAACATGATCGTTTGCATCGACGTTATCAAAAAGATTTTCTCTAGCATCACGACTCATAACATCCACAATTATGCCAATTACCATATTCAGCAATACAACTGAAGTAACCAAAATAAAACTTATAAAGTAAATCCAAGAATAAGGATGGGCTTCAAAGACATTAGACATTATAGCTGCCCAATCATCATAAGTTGCTACCTGTGCCAAAGTTAAGGCAGCAATTCCAATATTACGCCAATGCTCTGGATCGGTTTCGCTGAAAATCAAAGTGCCGATTGCAGCCCAAATATAAATCACAATAAACATTAGCAAAGCGATGAATGCAACACGAGGCATCGATTTAAATAATGATTCCACGATATGACGAAATGCAGGAATTACTGTAATGATTCGAAGCACTCTAACAATTCTTAAAAGACGAGCAACAAATGCGCTTTCTGCTCCATCAACAGGTACAAGACTTACGACCACAATGACGAAATCAAATATATTCCAACCGTTTTTAAAAAAACGAATTGGATGATTTGCTTCAGCAAATATACGAATTAAAATTTCCACTAAAAAGAATACAGTAATTGCGTAATCAAAGTAATCCAAAATAATAGTGTATTGATTTGGAATCTCATAAGAACTAGCACCAGCATAAATAGCCGAAGCGACAATTACTGAAATGACCAAGCCCGTGAAAAACTTACTGTCACGAATACTCAAAAAGAAATCTATAAACTGTCTCATAATTTGAAGGCTCTATTATACATATCTAAATAAAAAAAACTGAACCCAGAAAACCTGGGTTCAGAGAACTTAATTTTTTAAACTTTAATAACGAAATTGTCGCCTAAGTACCAAAAAGACAACGGCAAACGTTGTTTAAAATATTAAGTTTTTTAAATTCTATAACTTCTCTTTTTACTCCGATAAAATTACTGTTCCTATGGCTTGTAAATAATTATTGATATCTTGTTTAGAGAAAAGTAACTCTGCTCCAAGTTCAACATGAGTTGACGTTCCATAAAGACTCCCTTTTGCAGCCTTCCATGTAGTAACGCCATTATTAACAGTTGCGTTATATTCGTTGGCAAAATTAGCTTGTCCTGCATTGCCATTCATTTGCCAATTGATGGTACCCATAGCTCCTTGACTAAAAGCATTAGCATTATTTCCTGCTCCTGAACTACAAACATTTCCTGAGATGGCGCCATTGTCACAAGCATGTCTGCCTAAATCATGAACATTGATATTGACGTTATAGTTTCCAGTGCCATCGAACACTACGCTTCCGTCCGCTCTAGAACTTTCAGTCCAAGCATAATTGGTCGTGGTACCACTAAGTGTCTCACTTTTCCACATGTTGAACATTGCCATACCTGCAAGACTTGCAGTTCGACTAACTGGCCAATCGCTCACATCCAATAAATCACCGGCATACCAAGTGCCCATATGCACGGCGCTGGGTTGTTCGCCTGCCAGGTATTCAAGGCCGTCATTCACAGCCATACCCCAAATTCCCCAAGTCATATATTCCAATGACGGTTCAGGATCAGCACAGTTTGCTTGCCCACAGGTCATCAATGTATCTCGGTCTTTTTCATCGATGGTATCCCAAGTGACCATTGCCCCGGCATTATCAACCTCACTTGTTCTTAAAATATTCACTGTACAAAGCGAACCACAATTGAGATTTTTTGATTCATTTTTGAGCATGGCGCCGAAAACTTTTTTATTGATGTAAGCGGAATTAGCAAAAGTTGCCGTATCTTTTTGATCGTCATCGTCACCGAATTGCAAAGTATATCCAGAATTACCATTTGCGCCATTATTCGTTGGAAGTACAGCAACACAACTGCTAGCACTCCAAGATACAGCGCCGAAACCACACCCTGAGCCTGAATGATACCAAGTGTTTTCCCCTAAATTAGAATTCTCATTCCAATCTGGATCGGCATGAATGTAGATATTATTAGCAATAACTTTGACTCGGTCGTTGGTAGCATCAAAAGAAGCTGTTAAACCTGATCGAAAATACTGTGGCATGCTTTTTTGGTTTGCCGCAACGTCGGTCAGCCAGTGACCTGAGAATCTTCCGTTCCAAGTATCAGCCGACGCAGTGATCCCGGAACGCCAACTGTTGGAACCTTCTAAATTTATGGCATCTACATAGTTGGAACCATCGTATTGTTTTTGTTGGGCAATACCTTGATAAAAGGTTTCGGTTTTATAAATCTGATTATTGATGTTATTTGAATTATTAGCTTCCATAGAGTACATCACACCCAATTCCATATTTTTGGTATTACTGCCAACTAAATCACATCCAAGCCCATCAGCATTTCCAGAAGCACTACATGGGTCACTTGTAGAAATGATTGCAGTGGATGGTGCTCCGGCAATTATAGAGCCTTCTGATTGATTATCCCCAAAGAAACAGCCGTTATCAGGTCCTGAAACACAGGCTATAGGATTTATACCAAAAGCAATTTGTGGTGAAGTTTGAGTACCTGCATACTCTCCATCTGTTGATGAAGTTCTGCCATCTCTTCTTTTATAGCTCCAGTAATGTTGTCCATCCATGACTTGTCCTGTTGCATTATCTGAATAACCAGCGTTGTTTGTTGAAAAATCTGATTTGTCGCCAACGTCTGTAATAACAACCGAAAATATACTTTGTTGTGAATTATGAGGAGCCCCACTTTTATTAGGTGAATCCAGACCACAGCCTAATCCAGTTCCACAACTCCAATTTATTTGTGCATATAAACCCACTCCTCTTCCAGTTGGGTTAAAAACCTGATACCAAAGTGATTGTCCAATAGGAACAAAATCTGCATTATCAGCTAAGTCTCCAAAACGTTCAGAAGCTACATTGATACTTTGATCTAAAACTTTATTTGCATAACCATACATGCCATCAATGTGAACTTCGGTTTTGGTTGACGATGACGTATCTTGTGCAATCCAAGTATTGCCTTCAGTGTTGTAAACGATACAGCTGAAGTTGCCTTTGCAATGATCATCATCGCGCAGTTGGTGAAAATCAAAATTTGCATCGGTACCATTGTCTTTGCTTTCCATGAAATCAGTTGAAATAAAATTAGGCATTATAGTGTGAGCACGTTTAAACCTAACGTCACTTTGCCCGGCATATTGCTCTAACTCATATTTATTTGTGTGTAATAAAGGAATTGGCGCATAAGCAACTACTTTCTTAGCTCCATTTAAAAAAGAATTTAACTTGGCATTTGAATAAACTTCTCCTGCAATTACGATTTCATTTTTAGCAGTAGTATGACTAACAGAAGTACCTGCGCTTAACGAACCAGAAGATACCCCAGAACGAGAGTTGGGACCACTTTCAAATCCAGTTGCATTGTTTGCTGGAGGTGTATACGACAGGGTTGTTGGATCTTTGTCTAAATGCATCCACATAAATTCTGCATTGAGTCCAGATCTATATGATTGCTTTATGTTTGAAGGCAACAAAACATTTTTTGAAGAGGTTGTTTGAGGAATAAACCTATACATCGGAGCTAAAGTTGAACTACCTCTTGCAGTTGAAGCATCATAGGAATTACTACAAGAAATGTTGCTTAAATTGCTATCAATGTTATCTGAAGTAAAGCAATAGTTTGTGCCATAGGCTGATTGATTATTTCCAAAATTAGAGTTGTACATGTCATCAATTTCCGGAGGACTATCGTCTCCCTTGGGATTTTGAAATGTACTAGAATTTGAATTGCTGGTTGTTAAAAGGGCATCTGAATCATTGTCGTGGAAAAATAATTGAATATACTCCTTACCTTCACAAGATGAGATATCTTCACCATCAGATGCACACGAAATATCTTTTGAAACTCCTACAAATGCATTATTTCTAGCAGAAGATGGAAAATTAGAACCCATATCTCCATGAACAATCTTGAATTCATTATTGTTAAAATTTAACTGAACCTCAAAATTTGCTTCTACATTTTGAGAAGTTGAATCGTAAGATTTGACGTTGTACCAACCAATTGTGAGAATCTTAGTGTCAGCATTCCACATTTTTCTGATGGACCAGTCACTATTTTCTGTATCTGTATTGTAATCATTCCAAAGGGGGAAAATTGTATTATCTAAGTTGTTTGCTGCACTTGTACTAGGATTTCCATAAATATCAGGAATACGGATTCCTTCTGGCCTTCTGTTTTGAGTACCTCCAAAATAGGCTTCTTCTTGATGAATATACTGTAAAGGGATACCTCCGGAGAAAAAAGCTGCTGGATTCGGTGCTATTGAGCTCATAACACTTGTAGCTCCATGCCAAGGTTTATCAAGGTATGAATTTCCATTCCCAAAACTTATAAAGCCATTTTCATTTACATACATGTGTGTAAAACTTTGCCCAAAATATTCAAAAGCTTCGGGTAAAACGACAATTTCAAACTCTGTATCAAGGGATGAAGTTACGCCTTGAAAACCGTTTCCATATTCACCAAGGATTTCGTTGTAAGAGCCCGCCCCGCTAGTATTACCATTTCCTGCATTAGCCCCATCTGCATCTGCATTTAAAAGATTAGAATTTGTAGATCTTGAAACATTAGCTTGTATGACTTTATATCCATCAAAAGGACCCTCTGTAACTTCTGTCATATTTCCTGACAAAGTAAGATTCTCTTTTGCACCGCCACAACCCTGGCCGGAATCAAGACATCCATATTTAGCTATCTCTCCATTAGCAGTCCTTTCAGTATCCCATTGGGCATTTGGTGAGGATAAAGGAGCGTACTGTCGATGAGTTGGGTCGCCTGTCGAATGATCAACAGGGAAAACATACTCAAAATCTAAAATCTCGGTATTGTTCTCATTTTTTCCATTAGCTACGGTAGATGTTCGATATAACGTTTCACCATTAGCATGTTGTGCGTAAGATTTATCATTTACAGAATTAATGTGAGCGCTGGTATTTCGATCTACTTTAGTAAGGGTTGTTTCAGTAACAACCTGTGCACTATGTCCTCCGGTTCCACTAGAATCCCGGTGAGCTTTTGCTGTAAAAGGGTTAGCACCAGTAAATTCATGTTCAACACTATTAAAACCGCTGGCAAATTTCATTACTAAATTTTCATTTTTTTCTACATTTTTTGGTTCAAAATTTATAAGTTTACTTACAACACCTTCATTGGGTATCGCTGCATGAACCGTAACATTCTTACTTTGTATTTCTGAGGATGTCAGTTCATCAACGTCCCAGGATGCAGAGCTTTTAAGGCTTAAAATTCCAGTATTAGCATCTATTTCAACTAAATTTTCAGATCCACTAGTGCTATAAGTTGTTCCAGGAACATCTACAGCGAATTTACCTATGATCCTGTCATTGGCTCCCAAAGTTTCCATATCTTCATTCAATAAATAAGTTACATTGCCTTGAAAATTTCCTTTGCTAACCACATCAGTCTCAGCTAATGAATCTGTTAGAACGTGAGTGTAGTTAACTACGTTCAAAGTAAATTCCTCTGGTTTATCAACTTTAGAATCAGTAGCGATAATTTTTAAGTTATAAGAACTTGCAGCCTCGTAATCCAAAGAATCATTTAATACAACCTCTCCTGTTTGAGAATTAATTGAAAATTTATTGTTGTAAGAATTTTCTAGTTTGTAAGATATTGAGTCTGAGTCGTTATCAGTTCGTTGTGCTTCAACTAAAGTAACTCCAGTAGAGACATTCTCAGAGACAGCGCATGAATTTTTACAATCAACTGAAAATTGAGGGATGATATTTTTAGCTAATTCAATTTTTAAAGGTCTTTTGACAGTATCGTATCTTCCATTTACAACGAGAGATAGATCGTATTGTGCTTTTTGATCAAAATTTAAAATTTTTGCTACTTTAATAATTCCATTTTCATCAATGGTGAAATCTGAACTATTTTCACCTTCTAATGAATAATTGATTGATGTATCGCCGGAAGCAGAAGCGTTACCAACCACCGTATTTAAAGAAACTCCTTCGTGTAATATGCTTTTGGAAAGAGCAATGTTCGTATCAAGATCGTTTTCGTTTATAACATTGATTTCCAATTTATTAGAAATTTGTTTATCACCCATGATGGTGAAAACAAATAGGTTATATTTATCTTTTAGTTCAAAATCTAGTTTATTTTTAATAGTTATCTTTCCTTGTGCATCAATTTCAAAATCATTACTTCCGTTACCCCCTAGAGCAAATTCAATATTCTCATCGCCTAAGTAATCAACTTCAATAGAACCTATTGATGTACCTGCCAATGTAGTTTCTTTAATTTCATTAGTAACAAAGAAAGTATTTGCCGAAAGTATCGCCTCAACTACGGCTTCCACTTTTTCTTCCTTCTGAACTTCTTCTACTTGAGCTTCTTCATTTACTTGAGTTGCCTCTTCGATAAATTCTTCTTCCTGAGTTTCCATTTGAGTTTCGTCTATAAATAACTCTCCTCCTTGATCAAAGGCAGTAGTCAAGTTTTCGATACCAGTATCAGATGTGTTTTTGGAAATATCAAAACTATCTAATAAACCTTCATCTATTTCAGGGATTACAGGTTCGGAGTCTTGATTTAAAGGCTCAAGACTTATTGTCTCTGAGGAAGATGTAGTTACAGGCGGTTGAACGAATGGAACAGAATCTGAAGAAGATGTGGTTATTGGAGGTTGAACTACTGGAACTGAATCCGAGGAGGAAGTTGCAGTTACGGTTTGTGGCACAGTTACAGAATCTGAAGAAGGACTTGTTGTAACTGGTTCAGGGCTAGTAGAAGGGTTTTCTATTGGTCTAGTTAAGGGAGTATCCTTAATATCTCTCTCATCATTAGGCTGAGTTGGTAAACTAGACTCATCGCTTGATGATGAACTAGTTACTGTTGGTGCCTGAACTTCTGGAGTTGACTGATTTTCATTTGGAGTTGGTTGAGTTTCAACCTCTTTTTCTGAACCATCTGAAAATTGTTCATTTGCAGAGTCGTTATCAGGACTATTGGTTGTATCAGATGATGCAGATTCAGTGGTTATGCCGTCATTCGAGTCGATATTATCTGAAGATTGTTCTTGAGAGTCATCTGCAGTATCAATATCAGATGTTTCGCTGCTGTCATTGGAAGTTTTGCCTTCATCAGAACTTGTAGTTTCTGTAGGAGTATTATTTTCAGGTGATTCTTCTTCCGTATCAGTAGATTCTTGAGATGTTGTTTCTTCTGGAGAATCATTGGAATCTTCTGAAGAATTTCCGTCATCCTGAGATTCTGAATTAGCTGGTTGGCTTGACTCGGTTTCCTCAGTTTCAGATGATTCCTCTTCAGGCGAAGTTTCGTTTGATTCTTCTGGATCATCCGTCTTCTCGCTTTCAGTTTCTTCGGTTTCTCCAGTTTCTTCGGTTTCTTCAGTTTCTTCGGTTTCTTCAGTTTCTTCGGTTTCTTCGGTTTCTTCGGTTTCTTCGGCTTCTTCGGTTTCTTCGGTTTCTTCGGTTTCTTCGGTTTCTTCGGCTTCTTC